>Ga0302320_10003867_pt1 | contig 34379 bp, 25 predicted proteins | sample Bog_T0_3_FD_202130 | JGI IMG/M metagenome (GOLD analysis project Ga0302320, IMG submission 202130) | Peat permafrost microbial communities from Stordalen Mire near Abisko, Sweden - Bog_T0_3 | ecosystem: Environmental > Terrestrial > Soil > Wetlands > Peat | place: Sweden: Abisko, Stordalen Mire...
TCATCCTCGATGTCCGCGAGCCGTTCGAATATCAGATTGCCAATATCGGCGGCGTTCTGATTCCGCAGAACGATGTTGCTCAGCGCATCGGCGAGATCGACCGCAACCGGGAGATTGTGGTCCACTGCAAGGCTGGTGGACGCAGTCAGCGAATCGCCGAGTACCTGAAGCAGTCTGGTTTCCCCAGGGTAGAAAATCTCGCGGGCGGCATTCTGGCCTGGTCCGACGAGGTGGATCCGAAGGTGCCGAAGTACTGACAGAGCGTTGCAGAACGCCCGCCCATCCGATCGCAAAGGCAGGATAGAATCTGCCCCGGCTTCGATTAAGACTGAAAGCCGGCGGGCCCCAAGCCTGCTGTTCTTTCGTGTCCCCACGCACAGAATCAAACGAGCGCGAGAATCTGACTAAATTGTTGATTTTTTTGGTGGGCGCTGCAGGATTCGAACCTGCGACTTCCACCGTGTGAAGGTGGCGAGGAAGTAGCCGGATGATGATTCAAAAGGGGTTATAAGCCGGTATAGTGGTCAAAAACCGGCATTCCGGGCGCTATTTGCTACCAAATTGCTACCATATTCTCTAACCGAATTACCTGTGGGCCAATCGGGCTGGTCGTGGGGGGCCAGCCCGAGCTTCTTCCATCCTTCCTGTCGCGTTCGACTCGTGCCATCGCGCAGAACTCTCCAACTCGGAAGGTATATTTATAGTCTTGCTTCAGAGTAGAATGCAGAGTCGTGGACCTGATTACTCTCCTCAGTAGACCCGAAGGCAAGACGCTGGAGTTCAAGCGCGATCTCTCGTCCCCAGACGGCGTGCTAAAGGCAATTGTTGCGTTTGCCAACACGTCCGGCGGAGTTGTTGTGCTGGGAGTCGAGGACGTTACGAAGAGGGTCAAGGGCATCCCCAACATATTGGCGGAGGAAGAACGTCTTGCCAATCTGATTGCGGACAGCATCTCCCCAAGGCTGGTCCCTTCTATCGAAATGATGCCCTGGAGAAAGACTCAGGTCTTGGCGGTCGAGATTTACCCGAGCGCCAGCCGGCCGCACTTTTTGAATCGGCTCGGTCCAGAAGAGGGTGTCTTTGTTCGTGTGGGTTCAACGAATAGGCGAGCAGATCTGTTTCTGGTCGAGGAGATGCGGCGTTACAACCAGGTCTCCTCGTTCGACGAACAGCCCAGGCCGGAATTGAACTCGGAAGCAATCGACTTCCGAGCTACTTCCGAGTTCTTCAAGCCAATTCGCAAACTGACGCGCCCTGAGTTGCAAACTCTCAAAATCGTAACGAACTACCAAGGCCGGATTGTGCCGACTATCGGAGGCATCCTTCTATTCGGTGCCGATCGGCTAAATCACTACCCGGACGCATGGATTCAAGCAGGCCGATTCGCTGGCAACGACCGGCGCCGGATACTCGACTCCACGGAGGTGCGCACTTATCTTCCGGGAGCTGCCGAGGATGTGATCGCATTCTTGCGGAAGCATATGGCTCGTGAGGCAGTCATAGGCTCCGTGAAACGAACGGATCGCTGGACGTTTCCAGTGGTTGCGGTCCGCGAAGCGATCATGAATGCAATCGTCCATGCAGATTACGCTCAGCGTGGCGCTCCAATTCGTGTTGCCTTGTTTGACGACCGCCTGGAGATTGAAAACCCTGGTCTGCTCCCATTCGGACTCACGATCGAAGACATCCAAAAAGGCATCTCTAAACTCCGCAATCGCGTCCTCGGCCGAGTATTTCAGGAATTGGGCCTGATCGAGCACTGGGGGAGTGGTATCCAGAGGATGACCGCGGCCTGCCGAGATAGCGGGCTGGATGCTCCTCAATTTGAAGAGATCGGGACACATTTTCGAGTGACGCTCTCGGCCATCCCCCGCAGAGCGCCAGCAATAGACGCTCGGAACGAAGCTATCCTTGCCGCACTCGCAGCAAGTTCAGCGGTTGGCCTCTCAACGTCTCAGATTGCGAAGCAAATCAAGCTTTCCCCACGCGCGGCCCGAACTCGTCTCGCATCGCTCGTCGAGCGAGGATTGATTGTAGAAATTGGGAGCGGGCCGCAGGACCCTCATCGACGCTATCACCTTGCATCTGAGACGTCGTGAGTACCTAAATTTTTGTTTGGTGATCGTTACCGGGGCTCATGACGGATAATCCCTCCCTCTCCGCCAGACATTGGGGCATGCTACTGATTCTAAAGATAATAAGCAACTTACAAAGACTCACTCCTGTCACCATGGTCACCTGAGTACCTTCCAATACCCTCAATTTCGCCCGAAAACCATAACATACGGAAATCACCATAACACGAGATCTGGCTTGAGACGCCGACGGGCTCAAGTTCCTACCTCCCGGGCACTGACGAAAGACCAGCGTTGGTCGTCGTCTACCCGAAGCGAGCAAGATCATCGAACGATGGAGACAGGACGACAACGATAGTCGTCCTCACAGGGACGTGTCCCAAAGGACGCCGATCTAATTCGCCAGCCAGATCGCAACTAGCCGCGAACTGGCTGAAACAAAAACAGGCCGAGAACTAACTATCTCAGCAGTGCAGATATTCATGGCACCTCACCTCTCTTGACTCAGATTCCTCAGGAACGCAAGGATTACTGAGTGTCGCATGTTCTCTTCCGGTAATGCGTAACGGTTAGCTGCGCTATTCAGGTCTTACTTGTCCAACACGAACGGCACTTCGAGGATGGTGCACGACTCAGCGAACCTCGGGCCTCGACGGTCGTACGCGACGACTCGCAGCGTGTGTTTGCCGGGTCCAAACGAGGCCAGAAATCGGTTCGCCGCCCAAGGCGCGTGAGACTTTAGAAGCTGAAAGGGCGCGTCTTTGGAATAGCTGAAAGGCATCCCGTCGACATAGAACTCGACGCGATTAATGGGCCAGCGTGGATACCGGTTCTCGACGATCACCTCAAGCTGTGCGGCCGCTGCAGCGTTCATCACCTGGCCGGGCGTAAAGCCAACCAATTTGATCAACGGCGTCTTGTCCGAGTCGTACTTCGGCATAGCCGGGATCTTGGAACCAGTGAGCCTGGCCACTTGTTCAAAGAACATCCACTTCGCTGGAGTACTGATTCCCCAATTGGTCGGCGGAGATTGAAATCCGTCGAGGTAGTTGTTCAAGCCCTGGTCGTAGTATCCCCATCCGACGCGCTCTTGCACGGCGGCATGCAGGTTCAAGGGACTGACACCGTCTTCGTTAATCAATAGCGGTTTGTTGTAACCTGCCCAACGCCGCATATTGAAGATACTCTGATGAACCTCTTCAGGCGTCTGGTGGTTGGTGTGAAACAGGACAAAGTCGGCTGCATCGATGGCTGCATCGATCGGACGAACGGCCGCCTGAGGAATGGAGTTGGGCGGCCAACTGAAAGAAACCGGGATCTGATGCTCGACTGTCTTTTGCGCAAGGAGCACTGCATCGAGAATCCCGTCCGGCTGCATGAGGGGATGTTCGTAGTAAGCCTGCGGATTGGTTTCGTTCACGACCTCAATCAAGATGTTGCGATTGGGAAGATTCTTCAAAAACAGCGAAGCCTGCCGAATGGCTTCTCTTGCATATCGGTCCTCAGGGTCCGCCAAGATGCGCTCATTCGTTCCCTGATAGAAGAATCCAACGATAACGACCATGCCCAGTTTGTCAGCTTCCTCAATCACCCGCTGAAGGCGGGCCGCGTACGCCGGCTTCAGGTTCCCTCGAGGATCGAACCCGCTGGCATCGTGGGGCTGCACCACTTCATCTCCCACGCCGAAGTGTCCGTCCGAGGGTGCACCACCCTGGAGATTGACAGTGACGGCCAGCAGACCGGTGCTGCGCCACTCGGGCAGTTCGGCGATAAACTCCCGCGTGTTTCGCTCCGGGTCCCACTTTCCTGTGTCCGGATAGTCCCAGGAAACGTCGCCCATCAAGCCTGCTGTTTTATATGGATTCTGCATGGTCCCCTGCTTTGGGTAGTTGGCGTCATCGAAGAGCGCCTGGACCGCCCGCGCATTGAGCAAAGTGCCGACAAGGTTTGGGTCCGCGTTCGGAAAACCACCCTCCGGCGTGTAAGTCAGGTGACCGTTGATTGTAAAGAACGGCCCCCGGATTCCCACTACCGTAGGACCGGATTGAGCGACAGCAAATGGTGCCAGAAGGACAAAGGCAGATAGAGCACAAAAGAAGCGATTCATTTATTCCCCCTTCGGTAACGCTAATTAGCTGCGGCAATCGTGGCTTTCTGTTCATCGATTGACCGCATGTAGTACCAACATAGAACCGCGATCGCGTTGAACGCGGCGGCAATCAAGAAGTAGGCGGACGCGCTTCCCGTCACACGCTGCAGATACGGAAACGCGTTGGCACAAACAAAGGAACCTATATTCCCCGCCATATTCATAGTGCCCGAAACACGGGCAGTATTCTCTCCGGCGATGTCAGCACAAAAGACCCAACTTGGGCTGAGTGTCATTTCCGCCCCGAAAACGGACACACTTAAATAGAAAACAGCCAGGCCCGGAGCAGTGGCTCGGGTCAGTGCCACCATGCCGACGGCGGCCAACGTGAACCCAAGCATCGCCGGCAGACGCCGTGACCAGGCACGGAACTGTGAATGATAAAGCCGGTCCACCAGCCATCCCGCGGACCACTGCGCCGTGGCTGCGACAAGTAGCGGGATCATGGCATAAGTCGCGGCCTGCGAATCCCCCAGTCGATACTCCCTCTTCAAATAGGGCAACATCCAGGACATGCAAAGGAAAAAAGTGAAGTTACCTGCGAAATACTGAAACATGTTGAAGACCATCGGCCATGATCGAAGGATTCTGAGTAGCCCCCCATTGGCGGGCGTTGCGGCCGCAATTTTGGGTAATGGCTTCGCCGGCCAGTCACGGAACCACACCAGCCAGATGACTGTCCACAGTGCCCCGATGGCGCCGAGCATGAGGAATGAGTTCCGCCAAGGCCATCTCGCGAGCATCCAGGCCAATAGAGGAAGTGAGATGGCTGCACTGATGCGGGAACCAGAGAACAGGACGCCGTTTGCCCTGCCTCGCTCGCCGGGGGGCAACCAGTTGCATATCGCACGGGCGCTTCCAAGGAATACGCCGGCTTCAGCCATGCCGAGGGAAAAGCGAACTACCAGAAGCGATGTGAAGCTCCAGGCGAATCCTGTGAGAATCGCCATCACGCTCCACAACCCCACCACCACGGTGAGGCCAGCCCGGGGGCCGACCTTATCGATCAGCCAGCCCCCGGGAATCTGATTGAGGGCATAGCCCAACGCCCATGCCGAGAAGATGATGCCCATGGCGGCGTCAGATAAGTGCAGTTGGCCTCCAATGAATTCTTTGGACGCGGAGATGCAGACCCGATCGATATGGGTGATCATTACGAGAATAAACAACACAAATACAACTAAATATCTCTTCATCTTTTCATCTTCGGCCCAAAGGTATTGCGGCGTTGAGTGCGGGAGATCATGTGATGACGAGGCGGCACTGCTATCCAGCTGGAGACGGGCATGAGGAATTCGCTTCCACCTTCGATCCGGCTGCGTCGGGATCATTAAGCATCTTTTTCATCAATGTTTGTCGCGCTGGCTACGAATGCAGTGACGCGCTCATCGCCAACTCCCTTTTCAGATTTCGAATCGACGCCGCGAGAAATTGTGAATCCGAGGCGACATCCGTCTCCCAATCCCCCGTTTGCGGCGTCCAGGTCTCCAGGTACACCTCTGGAGACTGTGTGTGCTCGAAGATACGTTGAAACAGCATGCGGCGGTCTATCTGTCCTTCGCCAAACGGTGTGCCGGTGACAGCAAACCCCACGTTGGAGCCGGCCAGGCGATAGTCCTTCAGGTGGTACATCAAAGCACGTGGGCCGAGGAGTTCGAAAACCGCGTTCAAGTCTTCAAAATTCCGCAGCGAATTCGCAACATCAAGGCAAAAACCGACGGCGTCCTTCGGGTAGTCTTGAACTGCTTCAGCCAAGGTACGACAGGGAATATCGAAGTGGTTCTCGATTGCCAAACGTTTTCCACGCTTTTGAAGAATCGGGACAACACCATCAAGAAACCCATGAATCTCTCGGCTTGAAACTCGGCGATCGCCTTCACGCTCCAGCACGATTCGGAGTTCCACCGCTCCGATTGCATCCATGCGGTCCAGGTATTGCGTCACGAGTTGTACATCGAGCGTGGTACAGCCGAGCGCAACGTCCAATCCCAGTTCATCCGCTCGCGTCCGTAGAACTCCCCATTCGGAACAGGACAATTGCAGCGGACGTGCATTCTCGCAAACCTGCAACCGCTCCAACCCCGCATTCCGTGCCAGTTCGAGGAACGCCCACATATTTGGGGCTCTGGCAACGTCCGCAAGGAGATAACGAAATACGTACGACGTCGCTCCGATCTTCATAGTCATCGAGTCACGCGACCTTCCTAATAAAACCGGGAGATCCCCCGGCTCTGCCGGGGTGGCAGTAGAACTTTGAGAATTCCGGGAGTATACCTCCCGCTGTTGCTTTCGCTTTGCTGAAGCTGATCGTTTAGCAACCCTGCTTCTGTTGCGGTTGCTTTTGCTTTTCACCGGCTGCGATCAGGCCCCTTTGAGGGGCCAGCAACCGAAAGCCTCCGGCTCTGCCGGAGGATCCTTACATGGCAACGTCACGCCCGGTATTTGCGCCATTAGTTCCAGTTTCTGCTCGATTGACAATGGTTGCTGATATTCGCAGAACCGGTCTCGCAATTGCCCTAGAAATGCAGTGATGACTGCGTGTTTCATGAGATTAGCATCCTCTCAACCAAATCATATTCCGAGCCTTTCATACGCACTGGAAAGCGGTCATCATCTCAACTGTTGACTATGGGCTGTCCGGTTGTCTGCCCGCTAGCAGATTTAGCCGATAATTAGGACAATTCTGCAAACCGTTGGAGCGGGTACCGTGCCGCACTGACTTCGTGTATCCCTTGCGGAAGAATTGCTTCCAAGTAGATGGTCTCCACTTGCTTGATTACCGCAAGAATACTAACCCTCCGGCTGGTCGAGTCTTGATCGGGCACTCCACAACTTCCCACGTTCTTTCGCGCCGATCGAATCGGCCAATAGATCTTGCTTCTAAACAGGCATCTCTCCGACAATAGTTTTGTGAGGCCCAGTCAATCATCCCTTCACTTGGGACTTTGAGGCCATATCCTCAATGAAGGTCACAATTGCCGAATGATCCAGATCTCCGCTGCCGCGATTCACGAGCGCAATCAGCATCTGCTGGACCAGGCTGGTGAGCGGAAGAGCTACCTTTTTCGACTCGGCGGTGAGCAAAGCGTTGCGAAGATCCTTCTGGTGCAGGCGAATACGGAAGCCCGGCTTGAAGTTGCGTGCAATGACCATGGGCGCTTTTGCGTTTAAGACCGTGCTTCCAGCAAGACCGCCCTTGATGGCATTGAAGACGACTTCAGGGTCGACGCCGCAGCGGTCCGCTAGAACGAGCGCTTCAGACATTGCGGCGATGTTGCATGCCACGATGATCTGATTGGCGAGCTTAGTCACGTTGCCGGCGCCTACTTTACCGGTGAGCACAACGCTGGAACCCATGAGTTGCAGAAGGGGTGCGACTTGGTCGAATGTTGCCTTGTCTCCGCCGACCATGATGGCGAGCGTGCCGTCGATCGCCTTGGGCTCGCCACCGCTGACGGGAGCATCGAGAAAAGAAACGCCCTTTGTCTCGCAAGCCGACGCGATTTGCTGCGAGACGATGGGGCTGATGGAACTCATATCGACCAGGATGAGCCCCGCGTGCGCACCTTCAAGAATACCCTCGGGGCCGAGAACCGCGTGTTCGACTTCGGGACCATCGGGAAGCATGGTGATGACAATATCTGTTCGACCGGCGACATCCTTGCAGGAGGCGCCGCGCTCGACGCCATCGCCGACCACCGCATCCACCGATGCGGGGACAATGTCGAATGCGACCAATTCATGGCCGGCCTTGCGCAGGTTGCGCAGCATGTGCTTGCCCATGATGCCGAGGCCGATAAATCCAATTTTAGACATAAGTTTCTCCCTTTTTAAAGGCGGAATTTCTTAGTTGGCCAATGAGGACGTCATGGCGCGCAGCCATCCCAATCCATCGCTGGTTTTGCCAGCGGGGCGATACTCGCATCCCAGCCATCCGGAATAACCAATGTCGTCCACCAGACGATAGAGATACTCGTAGCGGACTTCACCGGTATCCGGCTCATGGCGCTCTGGGCATCCGGCGATCTGAATGTGGCCGCACATGGAGGCATACTTCTTGAGTTTGATGGCGAGATCGCCCTCCATCACCTGCATGTGATAAAGATCCATTTGCATTTTGAGATTGGGAGCCCCTACGTCTTCGCAGATGGAGTGAGAATCGCTCTGAGTGGAGACGACGAAGCCGGGCATGTCGCGGGTGTTGATGGCTTCAAGCAGCAAGGTGATGTTGTGCTCGGCCAGTCTTTCAGCGGCGTATCCTAGATTTTCGATTAGCGTCTTGCGGCAGGCCGCTAGATCGACGCCGGTGGGAACGATGCCTGCCATGGCATGCAGACGTGGTGTGCCAAGATGGAGGGCATAGGTCAGTGCTTTATCGACGCCGTCGCGAAACTTGGCTTCGCGTCCGGGGATGCAGGTGATTCCACGCTCACCCGCTGCCCAGTTGCCGGGCGGCATATTGAAGAGAATGATTTCAATGCCCGCAGCCCTTGCCTTGCTGTGAAGGAGTTCTGGAGAAAACTCGTAGGGAAACAGAAACTCCGCTGCCTTGTACCCGGCATCCGATGCGGCCTGGAAGCGGTCAAGAAAGGGCACTTCGTTAAACATCATGGAAAGATTTGCTGCAAATCGTGGCATATTACCCGCTCTCCCTCAGTTCAAAAAGAACCGTAACCTACCGCAATTGGTTACCGCTCCAACTCGAGCTGTGCCGCCATGCAAGGTACATCGACTTTCATCGTCTATCCAGCTACACAGATCAGCTTTGAAGACTCCTGAGCCTTACGCGCTAAAGCGCGCTCAGCCGCGGCAACAATTGCGTCAACACCCAAACCATATTTCTCGAGAAGCTCGAGATAAGGACCGCATTCAGCAAACGCATCGTTGACGCCGACGCGCTCGAGAGGGACGGGACAACTCTCGGAAAGGCACTCGGCAATTGCGCCTCCAAGACCGCCGACGATCGAATGTTCTTCTGCAGAGACCAGTACGCCGGTTTCACGTGCGCAGCGGGTGACCAGGTCCGTATCGATAGGCTTGATGGTGTGCATCTCCACGACGCGGGCGCGAATGTTGTTCTCCCTGAGTTGCCACGCGGCCTGCACGGCACGAGCTACCATGATGCCGCAGGCGACGATGGTGACATCGCTTCCCTCGATCAGAGTGATGCCCTTGCCGATCTCGGGCTGGTAATCTTCGCCGAAGACCGCAGGCACTTCGTTGCGGCAGATGCGGAAATAGACGGGGCCCTTCCACGCGGCAATCTGCGGCAATAGCTTTTTGACCGCGGAAGCATCGGCGGGGACGACGATCGTGATGTTGGGCAGGCTGCGAAAGATGGCGAGGTCCGCGACCGTTTGATGTGTAGGCCCATCGAACGAGTCGGAGAGACCTGCATAGGCGCCAGCAAGTTTGACGTTGGCGCCGGCATAGCAAAGATGCGTCCGCACCATCTCCAACGCTCGGGTAGCGAAGAGAAATGCGAAGGTATTGGCGATGGGAATTTTGCCCGCGTTGGCAAGCCCGACGGCAACATCGACCAGAGCCGGCTCCGCAATGCCCACGTTGATAAAGCGATCGGGGAACGCGGTCTCGAACATGGAACTGAAGTCGGAGCTTTGCACGTCGGCACTGAGCACAACGAGATCATCGCGGTTGCGGCCGAGTTCGACGAGCGCTTCGCCATAGGCCTTGCGCATTAGGGTGGATTCACCAAGCGGATTTAGGGTCATGCTTGCCATTGTCTTGCTCCCTCTTCCAGTTCCGCGAGCGCGGCCTCGAACTGAGTTTTATTGGGAACGCCGCCGTGCCAAGCCGGCTGGTTCTCCATGAAACTGACGCCTTTACCCTTGGTGGTCCGGGCAATGATGACAACGGGGCGGCCGTGGACTTCGTCCGCCTCGTCAAGCGCGTTGAGAATCTCCGCCACGTTGTGCCCATGAATCTCGATCACATGCCAGTTGAAGGAGGCCCACTTATCTGCGATCGGTTCAGTGGGCATGACATGGCTGGTGGTTCCGGTCTGTTGCACTCCGTTGTAGTCGACGATGGCGGTGAGGTTATCGAGCCCGAATTTGGCGCCGACCAGAAGACCTTCCCAGATGACGCCGCTGTTGAGCTCGCCATCGCCAAGAATTGCATATATCCTGCGCCGCGACTTATCCATGCGCGCGGCGAGCGCCATGCCGGCGCCGATGGCGACTCCGTGACCGAGGGGTCCTGCCGCGACCTCGACACCGGGCGTTCTGCGCGGCTCAGGATGGCCTTGCAAACGCGTATTCAGTGCACGAAAGGTCGGCAACTCCGAAACGGGGAAATAACCTCGGTGCGCAAGTACTGTGTACAACATGGCGCAGGCGTGACCTTTTGAAAAGACAAGACGGTCTCTGTCGGGCCATTCCGGATTGACGGGATCGAGTCGCAGGTGATGGAAATAAAGACAGGTGAGGATCTCGGCGATAGAGAACGCGCCGCCGATGTGGCCGGACTGCCGGCCGTAGACCATGCTCAAGACCTGTGCGCGGTATTCGTAAGCACGGCTCGACAGGTCCGCGATCATGTCGGAACTATGACGTATTCCAAAGGGATAAACCTCGGCGGGAGACGTCACGACGTTTAAAAGAGTTGCCACTTCTTCACCTCTTGGATCAGTTCAGTCGAAATTCAGCGGAGCATTGTTCGTATTTGTTCCGGACCATTTTCAAAGTTGATCGATTTCATGAATCCAGTGAATTACTTAAGGCTGGCAATTGCCCATCTCGTCGCGGTTAGTCCACAAAAACGCCGCCTCCCTTTTCGGATTGTTTAGCGGAAGGCGGCGTGATTGTTGTCTGATTCAACCGTTTATGGGCACCAGCCTAGAAAGTGATTCGCAGAGAAACCTGCATCTCTCGACTATCAACATTGGTCGAGGAGACCTGACCGTACGTCTTGCTGTTGAGAGTAGAGTTAGGCAGTCCAAAGATAGGGTGATTGGCAGCATTAAAAACATCCCAACGAAGCTGCGTTGCGACCCGATCGCCGAACACGATGGACCGCATCAGCGACATATCGAGTTGAACCAAACCAGGACCGATGATTGTATTGCGGCTGGCAGTTCCATACGTATAGGGCGCGTTGACCACAAAGGCCGATGTATTGAACCATGCGAGCGGAGTTGGGTTGGAGATCTTGGGGTTGACGCCTGTCGTATTTGGACGGGGCGTGGCGCCATTGCCGATATTGGTCACATCGCTTCCATCCACAGCCGTTGCCGGGCTTCCTGATTGAACGGCGAGGATGCCCCCGAGCTGCCATGAGCCGAGTAAGACGTTCGAGACTTCGTTCGAGTTAAATCGCTTGCCCTTACCGAATGGCGATTCAATGAGTCCGGAAGTTATCCAGCGATTGCGGACATCGAAATTGGAGAGCCCACGTTCCCCTCTTCCGAGATTGAAGGGGTTGTTCGGAAACAGCGAGTTGCCCGATGTTCCATTTCCGGGACGCACGCCGCTCGTGTTATCGATCGATTTGCTGAAAGTGTACGCACTGAGCAAGGTCATGCCATTGCTCAACTGTTTCTCAATCTTGGCCTGGAGGCCGTTGTAGTTCGAGTCGCCGATGCTTTGCGGATACTGTACGAGACCGAGGTTCTGCCAGGGGCGCCTCGACTGCACGGAGCTTGGGCCGGTAGTGGTTGGCATGTTGAGGGCTGCATCCCTCTTCAGCTTATGGCCCTGGCTGCCGACATAGGCAACATCCAGCACGGTATTCCTGGAAAGCGTACGCTGAATGTCCAATGTCCACTGGTTTATGTAAGTCGTTCTCATGTTTGGGCTATTTCCCAGGATAGAGGGAATTGAAACATTGAGCGTGGTGCTGTTGCCGCTTGCAGTGCTACCGGTGGGATTCTGAAACGTCAGGTTGAGGTTAGGGTAGTTGGGACTAGCGTTGATTTGTCCGGCCAGCGTCCGGGACATGTCGTAGATGGAGTTGCCCATATCCAATATGTCGTAAAACGTTCCGAAGCCGGCGCGGACAACGGTTTTTTGGTCAGGCGAGTAAGTGAGACCGAGGCGGGGCGCGAAATTGTTGCGGTCCGCATTCACAAGCGAGGGCCCCATACTGCCGTCGCGAACGAGAGTTACATTTTGAAGCCGGATCGCAAGACCCGCGTAGGGATCGAGATTTGCCCCCTGGTTGGATGCGCGGACAACGATCGGAGAGTTTGTATTGATATCCGTTATGTTGGAGGAAGCATCATTCAAATCTTTAAAAGGCATCAGGTACTCGTACCGAAGCCCGTAGGTGAACGTCAGGTTGCGAGTGACGTGAAAGGTATCGTTTGCAAATCCTGCATAGTACGAGCCGACAAGCTGAGCCGCAGCTGGCTGAAACCCGGTCTGGTTCGTTGATAAGTATCCAAGAAGGAAGTCGGCAACGGGATCTCCGGTACTCCCGCCTACCGCCGGATTTCCGGTCGCAGTGCCGTTCATCGAGAAGGAGCCAAGAGCGAATTGATTTCCCGTCTCGTTGAAGTGAATGGATTCATACACACCGCCAAACGTCATGAAGTGCTTACCACGGGTCCAGCTAAGCGTATCGTGGCCTTCCCAGATGTTGTTATGGGTAAGATAGACGGTCGAAGGCTCTCCGAAGCTACTGTATCCCGCAACTGAGACCGTGGGTATGCCCCAGAAAGCAGGATTGTTTGAAGGATTGATACTGGGAATCTTGAGCTGAGTCGTGTTGATATCGGTTTTGTATGCGTTGTAGCCAGTCAAGTTATTTACGAAGCGGTTCCAGCCAAAGCGCGCATCGTTGACAAGATGAGATCCAAGGATCTGGGTGCCGCCTGCCGCCACTTGGTCGGGGCGAGTGGCGACAAAACCGCCTTGGTGTATGAAGGTTGAAGGGGTATAGTCTGCATCCTTATCGTAATTCCAGCGGCCAAACCAGGACAGGTTAGTGCTCATCTGGTAGTCCACGCGCAGCATGGTTTGATCGCTCGAATTGGTGAGCGCCTCATTGTTTATGTGGTTATTTGTTCCGTTGGCTAATCCCGTTTGATTAGGCGCTGGAAAATACTGTAGAAGCGCAACAGAAGTTGGATTGAAGCGGCTCGACGGAATGACATTCCCTGGAAATGGGGTGGCTGTAGCGGTTGTGCCACCCGGACCCAGCACGAGAGTAGCCGGGTCATAGATCGTCTTCCTGCCAACGAAGTTGCCGCCGATGAGTGTGGGTGAAGGCACGGTGGCGACGATGGTTTGACCCTTGCTATCGCGCAGGCCCTCGTAGTTTCCGAAATAGAAAAGGCGCTTGTGGAAAATCGGACCTCCGACTGTCCCACCGAACTGGTTACGGCGGAATTCAGGGATGGGGGCATTGCTGTCGAAGTAGTTTTTGGCGTCAAACCATGAGTTGCGAAGAAAATTGAAAGCGCTGCCGTGGATCTGATCGGTTCCGGACTTGGTGTCAACGTTGATCTGGCTTACGGCCCAACCGTAATCGGCCGGATAAGTGGCAGCCTGGATCTTGAATTCCTGCAAAGCATCAATGGAAGGCTGAAGGATATAGCTGTTGAAGTTGGGGTCAGTGTTCTCGATGCCGTCGAGAGTGTAGTGGTTGAAGTCGTTGCGTTGGCCATTGATAGTAAGGCTCTCAGCGCCGCGAGGGCCGCCTTGAAAGCTGCTGGACGAAGAGGCCGGTGAAGTATTTGTGGCGCCAGCCGAGAGAACCGCCAACTGCAAATAGCTTCGCCCGTTCAATGGAAGTTCAACAATGCGCTTATTCTCAACTACCTGCCCAATGGTTGCATCTTCCTGGGAAAGCATGGCCGCATCGGCGGCTACGTTGACTGTTTGCGAAGTTTGACCAACTGAAAGAGAAATGTCGATGCGAGCAGCTTGCTGCACTTGAAGAGTGATGTTGGACCGCAACTGCGTTTGAAAGCCGGTTCGCTCTACAGTGATGTTGTAGGCGCCTGGCGGAAGTGCCGGGAATGCGTAGAGGCCAGCCTCATCCGTCTGGACCTTGCGGACAACGCCCGTGGCGTTGTTTACCAGACTTACGGATGAATTGGGCAAGACGGCGCCGCTCGGATCGGTTACGGTGCCGGCGATCGAGCTGGACGTGTCCTGCGCAAGCGACAGTGTGCCTGCGAATACCAATAAGAGCATGAGACGGAATGTAAACTTCATAAGCATGCGTATGTCCTCCCTCTAAGGAATTGCAGCCTTTTGTGTCCTCGCATGAACTAAGCGAAGCCCAATTAGCTATAGTCCATTGATGCCAGCGATGCTACCTATCGCCGAAAACCGATGTCTAGAAGAATTTGAATGAAAAGTTGGACAATTCTGCTTGGGGGTAAACGCAAGCAGAATTGTCCAAATCTTCGAATGAATACTGCTAGATTTTAGTACGTTATCTCATCTACTATTTGTGACATCTGATTTGCTCGCTTGGATCCGCGCTCCGGCCTGAATCTTATGAATTTAGGGGCTGTTTCCCTGTGATGCATTTTCGTTGCATTGGCTTGTCAATAGACTAACCGCCGCAGGGACGGACCTGCTCCGTGCTTGAAATTCCGTTTTCAATTGAAAGGTAGACAAACTATGAAACATGCAGTTATCACTTCCTATCTCGGCAAGTTGCGTGATCGATTCTGCGAGTACCAGGAGACGCTTTCCGTCCAACAGACGCTCGAGAAATTGGCGCAGATTCCAGGTGTGACTGGCGCGGAGATCGGGCATCCCTACGGCGTAGACACAGCAGAGATTATGCTGGCGCACCTGAAGCGGCTGAATCTCCAAATCTCTGCCGTCAACGTCAATATCAAACGCGACCCCGTGTTCGCCTATGGATCATTGTGCTCGCCTGAGCCGGCGATTCGCCGCAAGGCCCTGGACATGATCAAGGCGGCTAAAGATTATGCGGTGAGCGTAGGTGCGGACAAGGTCACGTGCTGCCCGCTAAGCGACGGATACGACTATCCGTTCCACACCGACTATCGCAAAGCCTGGAACTGCATGGTCGATTCAGTGCGTGAGGCCGCGGATTACGCTCCGGAGATGCCCCTCTATATGGAGTACAAGCCTTCGGAGACACGTGTGCACTGCACGTTGGACTCGGCGGCAAAGGGCCTTCTGCTTTGCAATGCAGTTGGACGGTCCAACGTGGGCATCACTCTCGATATCGGCCACTCCATCTATGGTGGGGAGAATCCGGCTGAGGCGCTCTCTCTAATCGCATTGAGCGGCGTTCCGTACTACGTCCACATCAACGACAATAACGGCAAGTGGGACTGGGACCTGATGGCAGGTACCTGCAACCTGTGGCTTTATGTCGAGTTCCTCTATCATCTGAAAGAACTTGGCTACGATGGCTGGATCTCCTCAGACACTTCGCCGGTACGCCAGGATGCGATCGAGACATTCGCCTTCAACGTGCGGATAACGGACCGGATTTGGGACTGGCTCGATGTAGTGGATCGCGATGCGATCCGGCATCATCTGGACCGGCAGGAGTTCCTTCCGATCATGAAGCTTATGGAGCCATTTTTCTTTGTGAGCCCCAATGGCTCGAACGAGGAACGCGGCCGCGCATTTGTGGCGCAAGAATCCTCCGCGCCTTCGCTTACGACTGCAGAGGTTCGATAAAGCAGGCGCTCATCGGCGCATTTATTTGAGGACGGCGCGGGAGCGGTTCACCCGGATCGGTGAGCCGCACTCGATTCGCGAGAAGCTCGAATAAGCGGCCCTGACTCCTGGTGTTGATGGCGCTGAGATCATCTCCCCGATGAGTGCAAAGAACGTTCCGAAGTTCTCGAAGCTCTTGCCGAGATAGGACTGTCGCTTGCCGCAAGCAGCGTGAACCTGAAAGGTGTCCCGAGTCTCAAAACGGCGTGCAAAGCGTTAGGGTGCCCGCGATTCGAAAGTTGGCGATCGGCCAGATTCGGAGAGCAAAAGAAGGCGGTCTGCGGGCAAGGCTGAAGCGAGTTGTCTATTTGAACGATCCGGTCTCGGCGCGAAGCTGCCGGGGAGACTTTTGATAGTGCTGCCGAAACCGACGATCGAAATAACTCTGGTCCGAAAACCCTACATCCGCTGAAATGGCGGCGATGGAGCGATCCGTCTCAGTCAGCAGTCGCTGTGCGTGAACGAGCCGTAGCCTAGTGAGATATGTAACGAAGCTGGTGCCCGTGGCCTTCCTAAAGAATTTCATAAACTGAAAGTAGCTAAGGCCGATCATATCGGCTGCCTGCGAAACCGTAATATGGTCGGCATAGTTTTCCTGCATGTAATTGTAGAGTCGACCGAACTGAATTGACGTTTCGGATTGAGCCTTGAAGCCGGCAGAAGGCAATTTGGTCAAGCCGAAATGTTCTACAAGATCGAAAAGAAACTGCAGCAGAAATGCTTTGCAGCCAGCTTGGCGCACCTCCAACGAAGTTGCCTCGTTCGAATAACAATGCAGCATCTTGCGTAGGGTTCCATGGATTGTTCCCCATGCCTTGTCCCTCTCGCGGACCGTAGGATCGAGATGGTCCGGCAGCGAGTAGAACGGCAACAGCAAGATCGAATCGCACGAACAGGAAAGCGAATTGCAGACGAGTTCTGGCTTGAATGTAATGCGCGCCCGCAGACGTTCCTGTCCGCGGAATACACGAGGCCCGTGGAGTTTTAGGCTATCGACCACAATAATGTCGCCGGGACCGAAGTCCACGTCGCGACTGCCAATTTGGAAGGTTCCTCGGCCGGCAACTCCCACGAATATCTCCAGTTGCTCATGCCAATTGCACCTCAGAGGATCGGACTTTACCATGAGCGGATACGATAGGAGCTCCGCTCGAAATGGAAACTTGGGATCGAAGAATAGCGGGGAATGGTGCCCGCGAACATCAATTTGGTCGGGATTAAACGCCCAGGGGGTTAACCTTGAGAGATAATCCAGCGAAATCGGGCCTACCGACATGGCAACAATTATTTCACAAGCATCTGAACTAGTCGGAGATTGAGCACACGAGGTGTGCGTGGCCTGTTGAGCAGCGATGGTGTGCCCGTAGCTTGAGCCTCTGCATTTCCCCTGTTTTCGATTTCCTAACACCAGTGCGGCAAGTGTTTGAAATCATTGCTTCCAAAATAGATTGACAGCTCTGGCGTGCTGACGGATGGGGGAGCCGGCCGATCCTGGTCAGTCTGGAACGGGTTCCTAACAAGAACCACTGACAGAAGGCGGATGATCAGCCATGACACAAGTATGTTGTTTATGGTCGCAGCTTTTGCAATTACTTTCGCGCCGGGAGTTCGTCCTGCCAGGCGCACCAAAACAAACAGGAGGATCTGCCCGATCCGACCGTGTCAGAAGGTGTGGGTTGTGGCACAGCCTCTTAGGAAAGCCCCGTCTCATTTGCCTTCCTCTTTAGGGCTCGGATTGATTCCTGGTCATTTCGCGTTTCTCAATTTTTTATCGATTTCGGCCAGCGCCTGATCGCAGGAAGCAAGATCTTCCGCTACAAAATCAGCACCCGCTTCGAGCAGGATTTTCTCGGCGCGGCTTATTCGCACTTCCTTTTCCAGCTGCGGCAGTTGCGCCCATTGTTCCTGGTCAAGGCCAATCAGATTACCGGTCTTGGTGAGCCCAATGGTCCACATGCCTGCATTTTTGCCTTCTTGGATATCGATCACCGTGTCACCGATTTTGACGCATGCAGATGGAGGGTAGACATCGAGGAGTTCAGAATTCTTCATCAGCATCCATGGGGCAGGGCGGCCTGCCGATACTTCGTCGGGGCAGACCGAAGCGTCGGGCCGGTAGCCCTGCTCGGCAGCCTGGGCCAATACCGGATCAAGCATTGATCGGGTGTATCCGGTGGTGCTGCCGAAACGGAGGCCGCGGCTCTGCCAGTCGCTTATAGCCTCAGCAACGCCGGGGATCACCAGCGAATGCTGCAGGATGACTTTCATCTGCAGCGGGCCAAACTCATCAAAGAGAGAGTAGACTTCAGCCTCTCCGGGTTCCTGACCAGCGATCGCGCTCCATTTAGCGCGGACGTTGGGAAGAGCGAGGATAGCCCGAATGTGGTCCCGCTTGAGCAGGCCCATATCACGGCGGGCATCTTCAGTTGAAAGCGTAATTCCATGCTGCGCGAAGAGGCTCTGGAGGGCAAGGATCGGCGCTATCGAGCCATGATCGACAGTAGTGCCGGCCCAATCCAGAATGACGGCTCGGACGCGAAGAGGATTTGTCATGATTGACCTGCTTTTTCGGAAAAGGTACGACGGATGAGGCTGCTTTTGTAGGAATCCATGGATGCAGTCTACGTTGAGAAGCGCGTAGATCAGCCCACTGAACGGTTAAATGCGGAAGGCTGATCGGTTTGGAGACGGGCGCCGAAGACGCAGACGGTGCCGGCAACCAGGGCAAAGAAGACAAAGAGATCGAAGAGCTTTGTCCATCCAAAACGCAAGACGAATATGGTGACGAGGAAGGGGGAAAGCGTTTGGCCGACGGAGCCGATGCCGTTGACGAACCCGGCAGCACGTCCCTGTAAATCGCCGGGGACGGCGTCGAGTACCACCATTGCGGACATGAGCACGTCCGCACCATAGATCAGGATCCCCATGAGTGAAATCGAAACGGCGGTACCAAACCAACCGCTGCCGGCGAGGACGGGATGCAAAAGGCAAATGAAGGCAAGCGCGAAGAACATGCCTGCGCCCAGGACCATGCGGCGCTCGCCAAACCATCGCTGTACAGCGTAGGCAGCGGCAAGGGGACCGACAAACCCGAGGAGTTCGAAGTATGATGCGAAATGCTCCGCGGAATGTTGAGCGTAACCCAGGCTCGATGTCAGGTAAAGAGGCAACCAGAAAAGGAGTGTATAGCGGGTCATCTTGAGAAAGAAGTATACGAGGGAGACGACTTGGATTCGGCGATTGTTCAGAATCTCGCTCCACGCGGCGGCCTGCGTTCTCCCAGCCTGGGAAGCAGAGCGCGAGGTGATCGGCGTCAGTGAGCCATCCGCAGCCGGTCGCGCAAGATTCGCCGTGCCCCAATAGAAGAAAACAGCTGCGAGTAGCAAGACGGTGGAGGAAACCAGATAGGCGGGATGAAAACCGGTAAGCGCGACAACGCGTGTGTGAACGGCAAGCCAGGCGGTGAGTGAGGTGGCAAGGACTCCGCCAAGAATGTAGCTGGTGCTCCACCAGCTCAGCACGCGGTCCCTTTCGCCGCGACGGAACCACTCACCGATTAAGCGAAGAATGGATGGCCAACCAAGGCCCTGGCCGAGACCGTTTCCGATCAGAAACGATAATTCCAGTCCTGGCATGGATTGGAAGGCGAGAAGGCTGGTGCATAGGATCGAAATACCAGCGCCTGTCAAAGCTGTCCGGCGTGCCCCATAAGTGTCTGCCAGGATACCGCCGACAAATTGGCTGATCGCGTAGGCAGCTCCGAAGCAGATCAGACTAAAGGCAAGCTGTGAGATTCCAGGGGCGGAGTTCGGGTTAATATCCTTGCGGCAAATATAGTATCCGGCGTAGAGAACCCATGCGGAAAGAAAGACCTGAGTGCGCGATGCAGCCAGAGACTTCGTTTCCGCGGTCACAGGGGCCCATTCATGGCGGTCTGCGCTTCTGGCAGGGATTCATGAAAGACAACGGCCTGGGCGCTTGGGTCCATGGGGAAGACAATCTGCGTAACGGTCCCCTGCTGAAAGGTATCGACAAGCTCGGCGGGAAAGGCGTCTGGCTCGCAAATTGTCTTGATGAGAGAATCGATGGCGTCGGCGTCGGTGCCGTCAATCTGAATGGAGCGCTGCGACCCATTTGCAATGGTGAGCAGGGCGGCTCGGCCAAAGATATTGATGTGGGAACTGCCCGCGCCGCGGTCGACAATCCTGCGGCCGGAAGGCAATTCTTCGATGACTAGCCTGTCGCCTTCGACGGGGGCCATCTCCTGCGGCGCGGAAGAAGCGGAGGCAGCGTCATGAGAGGGTGCGGCTCCGATAAGGATCAGTATGTCATTTTCCCCGCTGGGAGAAGCGAAGGTACTGGTAAGGCCGATCCCGGCATGGAACTGGCCGGCAAGATTGAACAATGGGGCCGTATCTTCCAGCCTGTCCGTGGAAACCATCTGCTGCTGTCCGCCCTGGCTTGACGGGGTCACATAGAGCAACGCGTGGTGGTCCTGAAACACAGTGTTCCAGAAGGTCACGAAGGGATGCTCACGGGTGAGCTGCCAGCGAATACAGATGACGCAAAGAAAAAGGGCAACTATGGTTGGCAATGCCAACTGTGGCAGGGAGAGCTCACGCGCCTGCGGCAACGCGGCTGCAGCTCGATGCGCTTCAACAGCGGCAGCAGCTTCCAAATCGAGCTGATCATGCTGAAAGGTGCGATGCAGATAGAAGCGAGGCACATAAGAGCCTGCGGGAAGTTCGAGTGTGAATTCATGATCGCCGAGGTTCGCTGCGTAGTAGGCGGCCAGCCGCTTGCGCACATCGTTTGCGCGTACCCGCACACCCGCGTCGGAGCCAGTGTCGTAGGTGGTTTCGCGACCCAGCAACACGATCCCGATGAGCCGCTCCTTGAGCTCATCGACGTTGCCTTCGAGAGTGTGTTGGACAATATGGCGAAGAAACTGGCAGCTCTTCGCGCTGGTGCGGAAGGGAGGGCTCTTGCAGATAACTTCGACGGCTGCCTTCAATTCAGAGGCAAATCGAGAAAGTTCGCCCAGTTGAATCTCTTCCTTTTGCATAGGCGTTCCGGGAAAGGATGTCTGGAAGAATCAGTGTAGAGGAGAGATATTACAAATTGGTTACATGAGGCTTTTGCCCGGTTAAACCGTTCAATTAACGGATAAGCGCATGGCGCTTAACGCGCTGAACGTTTCGGCAATTGAAAGACGCTGAAATCGTAGTGGGGATGCGATCCCGCAATCTTACAGTCAGTGGCGTGCTTGCCGTCAGCAATAGGCTGGAACAATCGCCTTTACGTGCAGATTCCTGCGCCGCTGCGGAATATCCACGAAAGCCTCATAAGCTGATTAGACCTACATTCACAATCCAACTGTGCCAGGCGAATCATGGTGCGATCAAGATGGGGCTTCAATGAGCCTATCTGCCGGTCAGCGACGGATCTTCTGGATCACCTGGATTACCTACGCCGGTTTCTATCTCTGCCGAAAAAACCTGAGCGTTGTGCTGCCTCTGTTGAACAACATTTCGGGACTGCGCAGCATCGATCTGGCCAGTATCGTCTTCGGTTACAGCCTGCTCTACGCCGTCGGCCAGCTTGGTTGCGGACCTCTTTCCGATCGTATTGGTGCAAAGCGTGTGGTCGGAGCAGGCCTATTGCTTGTGGTTGCGAGCAACATACTGATGAGCGTGCACACCTCATTGTTATGGTTGCTGATTTTTGCCTGCCTAAATGGCGCAGGCCAGTCAACAGGCTGGTCGGGGCTGGTGAAAACGATGGCGATCTGGTTCCGCGGCGGAAATCGCGGAATTGTGATGGCGTGGTGGAGCACGAATTATGTTCTCGGCGGCTTTTTGGCAACTGCCTTCGCGACTTGGGCGATCGTGCAGCCGTGGCTGCTGCCCGAGTTGGGATGGCGACGGGGATTTCTCTTGCCGGCGTTGCTGCTCCTGGCCATCTCCGGCGTGTTTCTGTTGGGCGCGAAGGAATCGCCGGAACAGACTGATCTGCCGCCCGGGATGCGGTGCGATCCAGCCGTCCTCAATACGATTCGCTCGAATTGGACCGTGCTGGCTGCTCTCTTACGCAAGCCATCCTTGTGGATGCTGAGCATCTCGTATTTCTTCCTTGAGCTCTGCCGTTACGCGCTGATGTTCTGGTTGCCGCTATACATGGTGAACCGCCTAAAGTACAGCCTGCAGGCGGGGGGGTATCTATCGTCCCTGTATGAACTAATTGGAATTATCGGCGCGGTGCTGGCTGGATATATTTCGGATCGCTGCAACCAGTCACGGCGCGCGCCCGTTTCCGCGATCATGTTGTGCGGATTCGGCGTTGTCATGCTGCTAGAACCGGCCCTGACGAAATTTGGATTCCTGGGCACCGCTGTGGCCATCTCCGTCGCCGGCATCTTCTCATTTGGCCCGGATACACTGCTTTCCGGGGCCGGCGCCCAGGACATCGGCGAACCCAGGGCTGCGGCAACCGCGTCCGGCCTGGTGGACGGCATTGGCCATCTGGGTGCCATCTTCTCGCCGTATGTCGTGGTCTTCGTCAGCGAACGTTATGGATGGGATTGCCTTTTCTATTGCCTTGCGGGCTCAGCTTTTCTGGCCGGCGCCGCCCTGATCCCGATCTGGAACCTCAAGCCCTCGATCCATAGCATTGTTCAACTCGAAGAGGAAACCTTGCAGCAGGAGTGCGCGGTTGTCCAATGAGGAGATCCGGACGGCTTTGACGCCCTTACGGCGCCGGCGGTCATTGTGAGTGGTTCACTCCTTCAGCATTGCACGGGAATTCAGGTTCAAGAGGCTGTTCAGCGCAGCGCCGGTGACCCATGGTGCGTTCTGCCGCGATGCAAATGCAAACACATCTTACTGACCCGTGCGGGAACCGTGCGTGAAAGGCGTTGCGTCTTACAGCCACGAATGAACCTACGTTCATTACCGTTAAGCGCACGTCCATTCATTCCACCTTAATCTTCTGTGTACTCCAGCTGACTACTATCGCTTCAAGCAAACCAGTAAACAGTCTGGACCTCGATGGAGCTTCCTTTGACTCCTTGCTGGATGCGACTTTTCACGAACTCTGAAATGGAGATGCCAATGCGAATTCCGAATCGGCTTCTGTTTTTTATCCCTGCAATCTTCCTAAGTGTTCCCCTCTTCGCACAGAATGCTAGCGTTAGTGGCGAGGTGGTAGATCCTCAGCAGGCGAGCGTAAGGGGAGCGGCTGTGACTCTGACGCGTCTTAGCACTCAAGTGAAGGTGGAGACCACAACCGATGGAAAGGGCGATTTCATCCTGCCTCCCGTAGTGCCGGGCACCTACGAGATCAAGGCTCAGGCGCCGGGATTCGAATCCACCGTGGTGACAGATATCACGCTTGAAGTGGGTGAATCCAAGGTGCTTACGATGGCGCTGAAGCTGGGCGCGGTGCAGCAAACGGTTCAGGTCACAGATACTCCGCCAGAGTTGACAGTGGATCGCGCGGATCGCAGTCTCATGATCGAACCCGCGTTTGTCGAGAGTATCCCGCTCAATATTCGGAATCCACTGCAGATCATCAGCGATGGCGCCGGGGTCACCAAGGGCAACGATGGGTTATCGGGCCAGAACTACACCAGTGAAAGTCGAAGCAACACCTTTCGCATCAATGGCGCCAAGGGTTCGACTACCGATGTATTGCTCGATGGAGCGGCCAATACCACCGCGTACTATAACCAGGATGCGGGCATTCCCGGAACCGACTCAGTGCAGGAGACGCGTGTCTATACCGACGCGTATGCCCCGGAGTTCGGCAGAACCAGTGGAGGCATTGTGGCCTTCGCGCTGCGTTCGGGCACAAATAATCTGCACGGCTCGGCCTTCGAATATTATCGCAACGAGGATATGGATGCCAACGGCTACAATGCCAATCTCGCTGGCTTGCCGAGGGGTTCATTCAGCAGAAACCAGTTTGGCTTTCGACTCGGCGGGCCGGTGGTCATTCCGAAGGTGATGAACGGCCACGATAAGACGTTCTTCTTCTTCTCCTTTGACGGACTTCGCGATACGAGCGCAGGCTCGTTCACGGGAACAGTACCCACGACTCTCGAAAGAACGGGCGATTTTTCTCAGACCTTTGACGCCAAGGGGAATCTGATCGTCGTTTACGATCCTTCCTCCACAACCGCAAATTCAAAGGGAACCAATTACACACGCACCCCGTTTGCAGGCAATAAAATCACAAACCTTAACCCAATAGGAACTGCGATTCTCGCGCTTTATCCAAAGCCCAATCAACCCGGAACCGGTCTGAGCAGCCTGAACAACTTCTTCTCAAATGCGCCGGGAACAGACGGCAACAACAGCTACGACACCCGGATCGACCATCAACTCAGCGCCAAGCAGAGCATCTTTGGACACTTTACCGACTTCACCAACCGAATCCATTACAACGACTTCTTTGGTAATGGATTGTCGCCGGAGGACGCGGACGACCGGATTCCCGGGAAGAGCATCGTAGTCGATCACACCTGGGCCCTCAAGACAAATCTGATCTTCGAACACCACTTTTCCTGGGCCCATAGCGAGTCGAACCGGGCCGAGGCGGTGCATAAAACCCCGGCAAGTCTCGGCTTCAATGCGGCGAATGCTGCACCCGGAATCACGGCAAACATGAGCCCGCAGATCAGCATCAGCGGCGCTTCGGCCACGGGCAGCCTAAGCACGCTGGGAAATTACTATCCGTTCGAACAAAATGAGTCGTCGGTATGGCAGTATGCGGCCAACACCAATTGGGTCAAGGGTACGCATATCTTCAGATTTGGAGCCGATGTCAGGCGGTATCCCGTTCAGTTATGGGATCCGGAACAGATGTCTGTCAGCGCCGGAACCAAGTTTACCAACGGTCCGAATACGACATCGCCGTCACCTTCAACGGACTCCGGCTCCGGCATGGCCGAGTTGCTTCTTGGACTCGCAACCGTCTCATCCGGATATGAACCTGTGACCAGGTCCCGCCACTACTACTTCGGCGCCTTTGCGCAGGATATATGGAAGGTGACTCCCAAGCTGACTCTCACTTATGGCTTGAGATACGACTACGAGACAGGGGACGTGGAAAACGAGAACCTGCTTAATTACATTGATACGACTTCCACTTCGCCGATTAACGGCAAGGTTCTCTCTCTTCCTGGAGAGCCCACTCTTCCGGCCCTTGTTGGAGGCGTCGGCATTCCTGGTCTGAATGGTACAGACAAGCAATTGCAGATTCCGGAAAAGCTGCATTTCTCGCCCCGCCTTGGCCTTGCTTATCAGTTGAATGAAAAGACGATCGTTCACACCGGTATGGGCATCTTCTACCATCCGGCTGCAGCATGGCAGCAGTACCCCAACGCCGACGGAGCAATCCGGACTTCCACTTCCATTGACGCGCTGTCCAATGGCGTCCAACCGCTCGCCGGATACAATCTGGCCAACCCGTTCCCATCCGGGCTTCCGCTGCCCTATGGAAACAGCGCTGGTCTGGGCATTGACCTTGGGCAGAGTATCGCAGGACCCGGACGGCAACAGAATATTCCCTATCAAATCAACTACTCACTCGATATCCAGCGCTTGCTGCCCGCCAATTTTGTGGTCACTGCCGCATACGCAGGCAACGAAGGCGTTCATCTGATGGTGCCTATCTATTGGAACCAGATCCCCGATTCAGCCCTGGCGCTGGGCGCGACGCTTCGCACCACGGTTGCCAATCCCTTTTATGGTGTAATCACTGATCCGACTTCCACGCTCAGCACCTCGACAATAACTTACGTACAACTGCTTCGCCCGTTTCCGCAATTCTCGACCGTTGAACAGCTCAACACGGGAGCCGGTCACTCCACTTACAATGCAGGACAGTTAACCGTCGAGCACCGTGCCAAGGATGGACTCTCCGAGGTCTTTGCTTACACATTCAGCAAATCCCTGGACAATGTGGGTGAAATGACCAGCGTTGCTGGAACCTATGCGGGCTTTCAGAATCTGCATTGCCCCAGTTGCGACAAGTCCCGCTCCGACCAGGACGAGACGAACGTGGTACGGTGGAGCACCCGCTACGAATTGCCGTTCGGCCGCCAGAAGGCATTCCTCAATCAAGGGATTATCTCCCCAATTGTTGGCGGATGGGCGGTTAGCGGAATCTATACGTACGACACTGGGAGGCCGCTGACTGTGAGCGCCACCAATTATTCCTACTCCTTCGATGGAGGAAGCTTCCGTCCGAGCACTACGGGAGTCCCGGACAAGGAACCGGGCGGTCCGCAGCTCAAGCTCGGTGGTCAATACTTCAATTCTGCCGCATTCGTGCAACCGGCCAACTACACCTTCGGCAATGCGAGCCGTCATTTGGCCGATATCGATAGCCCCAACTCATGGAACTTCGACGCAATGGTCGAAAAGGATACGCATATCACTGAAGGCTATGTTGTAACGTTTCGAGCGGAGGCGTTCAACGCCCTCAATAACGTGATTTTCTCCGGACCGACGACGAGCGTCTCCTCCGCAACCTTCGGCACCATGGCGACCATGAGCCAGAGCAACACTCCGCGGAACGTTCAGGTGAGCCTGCGGTTCACGTTTTAACTTCTAGTCCGAGTCCCCGGCCTGGCCCGGGGGCTCGGACTCTCAAGGTAATGGAGATACCGATGATCAAGAAACTCTGCTTATCGCTTGCCCTGATTGCATGTGTCGCGTGCGTTGCGAATCTTGCGCACGCTACCGACACCATTGTCATCAATGCGAAAGTCATTACTGTTGATGCGGCGCACCCTTCCGCGCAAGCCTTCGCCATCGACAACGGGCGATTTACAGCGGTCGGGACAAATGCGGAGATCCTCAAGCTCAAGACGCCAGCAACAAAGGTCATCGACCTCAAAGGGATGACCGTGACGCCTGGATTCAATGATGCGCACCTGCACCCACAGGCGATCTTCGACGAAAACTCGCCGTATTACAGGGTGTGGCTGGGCGGCGACCGGGTAAAGACGATTGACGAGCTCGTCGCCGCCTTGAAGAAAAAGGCTGCGATCACTCCTCCGGGAAAAATGATCAATGGATATGGATACAACGACGTATTGCTGGGCCGTCATCCCAACCGGCACGACCTGGACGAAGTATCCACAACGCAGCCGGTTTCGATCACCCACGGTTCCGGTCACATCACGGTTGTTAACAGCTTCCTGCTCGAAGCGGCTGGAGTGACCAAAGAAACACCCGACCCACCGGGCGGCGCTCTGGACCGCGATCCCGATGGAACTCCCAACGGCGTGCTGCGCGAAAGCGCGCGTGGAGTGCTTTCGCGGGGCCGGCGGGAGCAGCGCGGCGCGGGATCCGATGAAAAAGCTGCCGGTTCTGATCAGCCAGGCAGCGCTCGCGATCGCCGAGACGCCGACTCCAGCGACAGGGCTGCCATCCCACACGTACAGGAAATTCAAGGGTACATGAATTGCTTTCGGCAGTACTCCGCCAGGGGCATTACAAGCGTTGGTATTGCCGGGGGAAGCCCGTCCTCGTTCCGTCTGATGCAGGAACTGCGCGATATAGGCAATCCAGTCCGCGTTGGATTCATGTTCACGTCGGAGTACTTTGACCAGCTACAGGCAGCTGGAATTGAACGAGGTTATGGCGACGATCGTCTCCGCATCACATCCCTCAAGAACTTTCAAGGTAACTCGCTGAGTGGACGGACGGCATGGCTCAGCGAAGCTTACTCCGACCACCCAGGCTACTTCGGCATTCCCCCTGCACGTACGCAGGAAAAACTGGATCAGGATTATGAGAAGTGGTGGAACGCGGGCTGGCAGGTTGCAACCCATTCCAATGGCGACCGTGAGATTGACATGGTGCTCACGGCAATTGAACGTGCTGAGGCAAAGAGCCCTCGGCCTGATGCCCGCTGGCGAATTGAGCACGCAAGTGTCATGAATCAGGCGTTGTTGGACCGCGCAAAGAAAGACGGCGTGATTCTCGTCTTTCACTCCTACATGTGGGAGTACGGTGACATACTCGCTTCTTACGGCCCCGAGCGTCTCTCGATGATGCATGCCTACCGCACAGCGATCGAAATGGGAATTCCTGTGGCCGGCCATTCCGATTCACCTATCTCTGCAGCTTATCCCTTGCTGCGAATTCAGGACATGGTTACCCGCAAGAGCTCTGACGGTGTTGCGCGCGGAGAAAATCAGAGAGTCAGCGTAGATGAGGCGATTAAGGTCTGGACTTTGGGCGGCGCCTACGCCACATTTGAGGAGAACCTCAAGGGATCGATTACTCCAGGCAAGCTGGCAGATTTTGTGATCCTTCAAAAGGACCCGCACGAGGTTCCCCCAGATACGATCAAAGACATCGTCCTCGAGGCAACTTACCTCGGCGGCCAGAAAGTCTACACGGCGCCAGCCAAGGCTGTCGCCATGATTCCACCACCTCCGCTGAATTACGGCGATGGTAATTACGGCGATGGCGATGAAGAGGAAAATGAAAATGGAAGTAATTAACTCAGACAAACTTCTCTTTAGCCCTGGCCCCCTGACCACGAGCGCGACGGTCAAGAGGGCCATGCTCCGGGATCTTGGATCTCTGGATAGCGATTTTCTTGCCAGTGTGCGCAATGTCCGCACGCGCCTCCTTGATCTTGGACCTTATCCGCGCAACGACTACGAATGCATCCTCATGCAGGGCAGCGGCACGTTTGTCGTTGAGTCGGTAATCTCATCGGCAATTCCTCAGGACGGCAAATTGCTTGTGCTGGTCAACGGCGCATACGGGCGCCGCATTGGGCAAATGGCACACGTTCACTGCATTGATCTGGACGTGTTCGAAGTGGCTGAGAACAAAAAGTTCACAGCGGAGTTAGTATCTGAACGCTTGGCCTCCACAAGTGGATTCACACACGTTGCGGTTGTGCACTGCGAAACCACCAGTGGCATGTTGAATCAGGTGGAAGAGATCGGTCATGTCGTCCATCGTGCCGGGGCCTGCTATATCGTGGATGCAATGAGCAGTTTCGGCGCGGTGCCAATTGACATGGTGGGCTCGCATATCGACTTTCTCATCTCCTCAGCGAACAAATGCATCGAGGGCGTTCCTGGGTTTGGCTTTGTGCTTGCCAGGCGCGGCGCTCTCCTTGCCGCACAAGGCAATGCACGCACGCTGAGTCTCGACCTCTATGACCAGTGGGCCGGCATGGAGGCTGACGGCCACTTTCGGTTCACGCCGCCGATCCACACCATCCTGGCTTTTGAACAGGCACTGAACGAACTAGATGAAGAAGGCGGAGTGCGAGCGCGCGGGGCGCGTTACCGTCAAAACCATATTGCACTTTGCCGCGGTATGAGGGAGATTGGCTTCGAAATCTATCTTGCAGAAGAAGACCAGAGCTTCATCATCACGTCGTTTCGTTACCCTGCGCACCCGGCTTTCCAGTTTGCCGAATTCTATGAGCGGCTGTGGAAACTCGGCTTCGCAATTTATCCCGGCAAACTCTCCTTTGAATCCTGTTTCCGGATCGGTTCGATCGGCAGGATCACCACCGCCGACATCGAGGCATTGCTGTCTGCAATTCGCCACGTGCTTCATGAAATGGGGGTCTCCTGGGTCAAGGAAAAGACAGAGGAAAAGGAAGAACAGTTGAGACACTAGTCCGATCACCCGGATTTTCGGTGACGTATCTTCACCTAAATCCCCTGTGCCACAAGCCACACCCATTTGACACGGCCGGATTGGGCAGATCCGGCTGTTTGTTTTGTGATGTTTACGAGGCAGGTTTTTGGACCCCTTTTGTTACAGTGGCTAGAACGGCTTAGTTCAGGCTGATTTCTCGATTGCTTCCGGCACTTGTTCCGGCACCAGGGGCTTTCGCATTACACGTTGAACAGTGGCCGTCGAGATGCGGTGGCCCTTGGCGATCTGGCGTATGCTATGGCCCTGGCAGCGGTCGTGCCGGATTGCAGCATGGTCGAGTTCCAGTCGCTGACGGCAGATGTGCTGGTCTTCGAGCCTGGCGCGCCGCATCCGGCTCCTCAAGTCGGGATCATAGCTCTAGCGCGCTGCGCGGTCTCCGGCCTGTTCTTTTTTCTCCGTCCCCCGCACGGTTAGATTTGTTCTGGTTCATTCGGTTTGAATCCCTCGCCTCGTCATGCAATAAACCCACTACTCCCCGGCGTTCCCTCCACACGAACTCTTTTGGCTACAATCGGTTAGGGCATGGTCTTCGAGACGCATATATATATATGCTGTAAGATACATCATAACGAGGGAACCACATGTCCGCAGCGAAAAAGACCTTAGCCCGACCGAAGCGCAAAGTCGTTTCTCCCGCAGAGAAGCGCACTCAACTCCGGCTTACCGTCGATTCCAGATTCACCAAGAGCCATTTCAATCAACTCTTTGCTGTGCTCAAAATCCGGAAGAAGAACGCCCTGGCCGAACACATCATCATGCATTTCAAAACCAAGGCCGCGCAGGCGCAACTTCTTGCGTTCTACAACAACCAGTGGCTGAACATTCCATTTCAGGCTATCGACACTGCATTCGTGTTTCCTTTGACCTTCGAGATAGCCGATGAACTGGAGAGGATCGGAGGAGAGGTTCTCTGCGGAGTCAATCGGTCCAAGGCATTTCGCGTGATGGTGGCCTATTTTGGAGCCGTCCACAGACTCAAGGCTCCAGTTCAATCCACATTCGCATAGTCTCGTCAGGGCATCTTGCTGACGGCGGCCGCATATCCGCGATCATGAGCTACCTGCCGCCTCTTTCCTGCTGGCGTTGGCGCGGATTCGCCAGACGTTGAAGAAGGTGCATGGCGTGTTGCATCTCCGGGTCAGTGAATTGGACGGAGATGCCGTGTTGCGTCGCAATCTTTGTGACCATCCGCTTCCACTCCACGCTGCCGTCACACGCGATGTGCGGTCCGAATTTCTGGATGGCTATCTCCAATGCGAAGAGGACGGCGGCTTTATCCTGGTTGAGTACGGTGACAATGCGCCCGCGGTCTATGACCGAAAGGCGCCCGTTCAGCGTGTACGAAACATCGCCGGTCTTGCGGTTGATTGTCCAGATGCGCGCCGTCGCGATCTGGTTTGCAAGAACTTGTTGCCTCTGTTGAGCCGAGAGCGTTTGCTGCATAAAGTCCTCCCAGTCGGATTTCTGATTCTCCTCGGGCGACGGACTGATATGCAGCGCGTTTGACTCAAGCCTTGCATCGAGCCGCCGTTGATTCCGCTGGTCGGAATAACGCCATCCTCGAAGTTGTGCGGCAGCGCGCGCGTCTCCTTCGTCGGCCCTGTCCGCGACCCATGAGCGGAGATTCTTCGGGAGTGCCTCTTGCCGCCTCTGTTGTACAGACAGCTTCAGGGCACGCACTTCAAGAACGAATTGGGCTGCTGCCTGGGAGAGCAAGACTTTCTTGTCCGGCCACGGCTGAGCGGACACACGAATCTCTTTCTTTCTCTGTCGGAGCGACACCATGAGATGTTGGCGTGCCTCTCGTCCCTCTGCTGTAAGGCCCTTGCATACTGCCCGTTGCTGGTTTCTGTATTTGTTATAATCGGCCATCAGAGAGCTGCGCTCGGCGAGTCGTTGCGCTTTCCGTTCTTCCCTCGGTGCGCTATTACGAGTATCCCGTTGATCGCTATGTTGCGCGCCACGCTGATCGGCCTCATAGCCAGATGTTGACGCAGGTGTCCAGGCTCCAAGAGCGGTTTCAGTAGCCTGACGGTTGATCTTTCCAGCGAAGTTGTTGCGAAACACATTGGACGCTTTTACCCGGATGTTGTAGTCAACGGCAAGGACCGTATATCCGCCCGACTCACCTTTCTCAAGTTTGAGATGGGCCTTCGAGAGAAGGCGATGGAGGTCATCCCATCTAGCATTGCGTCGGGTGAGCAGTGTCTGCACGCGCGGGGCAATCTCCCGTCGCACATAGGATTGGAATGATTCCTGATCCTGGTAATGTTCAAACTGTGCGGCGGCTCCGGTCGGATGTTGTTGGGCAGATCGGGACGCATTGCGCTCGGATTTCGATATGAGTACGGCCTTTTGAGTATCCTCCTCCCAGCGCATTGGACCAGGCGTGTGTGCCCAACCATGTTTCGCTTCAAGGAAGCGCACCGCGGCATCGAGAGTGAACCAATCGCGATATGGCGTATGTGCTCTGAGAGTCTCCAGATGAACCTTGTTGAGCATGATGTGGATGTGAAAATGCTTCTTGTCATCGTGCGCGACGATCATGAATTGGTGGCCTTCATATCCGAGCGCCTTCAATGTGTGCAGCGCGCAATCTACCCATTGTTGCCGAGTAGGCCGCTCACCCGGAGGCCATGCCAGTTCATAATGGCAGACAGCATCCTTGCAACGATTATTGAGAGATGCAACCCCTTGCATCTCTAGCGCCGCTGTGTCGAAGCCCAGAAGGTTCTCCGACATGACAACATCTCCTCGCAACAGAAGTTCTCCGGTGTCGGCATCACGCTCCCGCGTAAGGTATTCCTGAAGCCGTTTGAAGCTGCTGGAGTGTTTTCGAGTTGGCTGAACTTTGGCAATCATGTTCACTTCACCGTGCCCGTCTTAAGTGCTCTCATTGCGTTATGAACAGCCAGCAATGTGGAATTCAGTCCCCTGCGAAGGTCTTCTTCATTGGGGAGACCTTTGATCTGCTGGAGCAGATGCTTCTGGAGTCCACCGAGTCTTGCAAGTTCTCCTGCGGCTTTCTGGTCCATCGTGGAAAGGATTCGCTTGTTCAATGCACTCCGCCGGATGTACTCGCTCATCGTCAGGCTCGCACTGTTGGCCTGGTCACGGATTGTGGCTTTCTCTTCTTCCGTGATGCGGATTTCGATCCGTAATGCTGCGCCTTGTGCTCGTGTGGATCTTGCCATTGTCCTCTCCCTTTCGGTGGGGTCTCGGGGCGCAGCCCTGAGCAAGATGCGCAACCATTTCTCCGAGTAGCCGAAGGCGGATTGGGGAAATGGTGGTGGCTGGGCGAAACCCCGCAGGGGTTTTGTCCGGACAGCGCCTACCTTGCCATTCACCGTTTAGGCTTCCAGTTTTCACCATTTAGCCGTTCAGTTTTTTGTTCCCAACCCGATTTCCGTTTCCTTGTCTGTCCAATACAAGAATACTATACAAGCGATCTATCTACTCTGAATGGTGTATTATCTATTGCATATCTGCAAAGTGCAGCTGTGAGGAGGCGAGGCGATGGGAACAGAGGGGCATCGTAAGGTGCAGGTCTTTTCTTTGGAGAATGTGGAGGATGCTCGTATGTTGTTGACTAAAAAAACGTCAGAACCCGTGCCGCAACCCCATTCGTTCATGATGGGGGCGGTGATACGGACGCTGTTGCCTCTTCTCGTGGAGTTGCGGAGGAAAGGCTATTCATTGACCATGCTGACTCATCTGCTGGGAGAGAAGGGGATAAAGATCAGTCCAACTGCTCTCTCGGGGTACATGGCGAAATTGAGTGGGCCGGTTGAGGAGGCTCCGGTGAGGGCACGTAGAGAGAAGCCGCAAACCTCAACAAGTGCCTCGCAGACACGTGGAACTTTTGTGATGAAGCCGGACGTTCCGCTGTGAGAAGGGTGCGATGCGTGACACGAATATTCTTTGTGACGGGCAGAGCTGCTGAGGTAGGGGTTGGGAATCTGCGACACCAGGAAGCCCCGCGGAAATCGAATGGTGGTTCACGGATTGTGCTTAACTCATCGCTGATGAGGGCTGCAACGATATCCCCGCAGAGTGACAGACTGCACAACGTCTTTCTTGCGAACAGGCCTGACGCTATTCCCGACGAGAACAACATAACCGTGCAGGGCATTCTTGAGAAAAGCTGGTCAGCGGACGCGGTTGAACTCTGGCGACTCCCGACGAGATCTGCAAATCACCTCGACATAGTTCTCAGGTGCGGTCATATCAAGGGCAGTCAAGAGAACCGTAATCACAAGGCACTTTCTCACACTGGAATCTTTGTCTCATCGCGCTTTTGGTCCGCATGAATGGCGGAACTCTATTCTGACACGCTACAACAGGCCCCTCCTGCTCTATTCAGGAAGCGCCAATCGACAGGAGAGCAAATGTCACAATTGCACGCAAATCCAAGTCCGTATGAGATTCAAACTGATCCTCTGCTCACAGTCAAAGAAGTCGCCTGGCGGCTGAAGGTCAGCAAGGACTGGGTCTGGGACCACTCCTCCCGCAAATCCCCGCATTTGCCAGTTATCCGTTTGGGTGACGGTGCTCTGCGTTTTCGCACCAGCAGCATTGAAGAATTCATCTGCGAGAGGGAGCGCCTCTCCAATTTGAGACGTGGAAGCCGGTAAAATGAATACGGCCCACGGTTCCCCCCACAGAATCAGAGGAACTCATGGGTAAATCGCACCAAGCGGGATGGGTGGTGCTGCGCGGAAAGCAGTGGTACGGATACTTCCGGCGGCATGTGCTTGATCCTACAACCCAG
>Ga0302320_10003868_pt1 | contig 34375 bp, 25 predicted proteins | sample Bog_T0_3_FD_202130 | JGI IMG/M metagenome (GOLD analysis project Ga0302320, IMG submission 202130) | Peat permafrost microbial communities from Stordalen Mire near Abisko, Sweden - Bog_T0_3 | ecosystem: Environmental > Terrestrial > Soil > Wetlands > Peat | place: Sweden: Abisko, Stordalen Mire...
AGGTGACTTCACCTTTGTCCAACGTCAATAGGTTCGGCGTTTGCCTTACGGCCTCCCGCAATTGATCCAGGGAGAAATCTTGACCACGGCCCCGAGCCAAGGCGGCCGCGAGCAACTGATGCTCGGAAGCGACCGCGTTTCTTTCAAAGGTGTGCTCCTCGGCCCAGGCCAATACCTCCTGCAAATCGAGCGCTTCCGGTTTAGCGGCCCAGGCGAATGGGAGTGTCCTGAGATTGTCGCAATTTAACGGGCCAAGCTGTTCGATCCAGGAGCCGCGCAGGTGCTCAGCCGTTGATTCTGGCAGCTTCCGACGGCGAATTCCGTGCGCCACCTGCTCCTGAATATCCTTTTTGTTTCCGTAGCCTCTGCCCTGAGCGATCCAGTTCGTTGACTCCACCAGAATCTGGAGATTCCTCTTCGAGAAGCAGTCGATCACCTTCCGCGGTACGCCCTTGATTTCGAAGTCCCGATGCTTCGGCTCGATCTCATAGCCGAGAGTGCGCAAAACCTTGCAAAGTTCGTGATAATAGTAGTTCTCCGCGAACCGCTGCGCGCGGAACATCCCGTGAGGCTCCAGTGCCTTCCAGCGTTTCTCGACCGGGTCAAAGGTCGCGTTAAACACCACGCAATGCGTGTGCAGGTGCGGGTCGAGTTCCCGGCTGGTATCATGGCGAAAGCAGGCCGCGACGATCTGGCCGGTTGGCCGCGCCCCGCGCTGGCGCGCTTTGCGCACCCGTGTCTCGGCGAATTTTTCCAATTCGGTCATGGCCGTCCGCACCGCCCGGTTATGCAAATCGACGATACGTGCGTCCTGGCAGAGTGCCAGGACCGACACACTCTTTGGCGGGCTGATCGTGAAATCGAAAAAGGCGCGGCGGTTGGCCGTGATCTTGTTTTTTTCCCGGCGGGTTGAATTGAGCCTCAGGGTGAGTCGATCGGCTGTCTTGGGATGCCGTCCGTTACACAGGGAGAGAAACGCCTCCTCTCCGACGTTCCCGGACAGCCCCAATGCAGTGGCGCCCTGGCCCAGCCATTCACCGGGGACAGTCTGGCGCTCGCAGTAGTAGTCGCCAACGGTCAGATGCTCGCGGAAATAGGCCCGCGCGTTTCTGACGTTGGTTTGTGCTTTGACCTTTAACATGGTGGCGGCGAGGTGAGGATTATTCTATGTTCGCCGCGCCGTTGATGAACGCCTGCACCTGGCGCTTCGGGATGCGCTTATGCCGGAGATGCGGCAGCGGACGCAGGAGGCGCCGAACGATCAAGCGGTAGACAGTCGGCATCGAGACGCCGAGGACTTGGGCAGTCTCGGCGACCGAGTAGGTTAGTGGCTCTAAGGACGGCCCGCTGCTCTCAGACGCAGAGGGCTCCGTGACGGGTGTGGGATGTATTTCGGTTTCCATGCGCGCAGTATCGCGCATATCTCAAAACCGAAATAGGGAGAGAATAGGGGGGGGCATACTCTCCTATTTTCCGAAGTCGCTGTGGCATGGATTATGCGGGCCAATCGATGGGTTCCAACTTAAAGAGGAGGGAGACAAACATGGACTTGCCCCATCTCTTGAGGGACAGAAGCCGATTAGCATGCCCACGGCGAAAATCTGACGCGCAACAGGAGCCGGGTCATTCAAGCCTCAGGGAATTCCCAGTGAACAAATCCCTTCTTGAGAGCGTACGCGGCAAGCCCGACGGCATTGTGAATACCGAGCTTCCCCATGATCTGCTTGAAATGCCATCGAACCGTGTCTGTCGACACGCCAAGTGCTCTTGAGAGGTCATCGGCTTCGGCGCCCCTCGCTATTCCCGCCAAAATACGACATTCCCGCGGGGTTAGGATCTTTGGAAATGCCAAGGGATCGTGGAGCAGCACACTCTCCATCTCTTTCGCCGTCGCCGAAAAATAGCGGTGCCCGGCAAGGGACTCGTCAATGCCCATTTGGAGCGTCGCCATACTGAGATCGGACTTTTCGATTAGACCCCGAATCTTCGATTTCATTATGCGGAAGACGGTCACCTCGTCCAATTGGCCGCTGATCACGAGAATTGCCGGGGCACTGGGCTTGAGCGTCGCCGCATTCGACAGCGTGATCCCGTCGCCGTCAGGCAAGTAAATATCGACGATCATCAACTCGGCCGCTTTCGAAAACATCCATTCTGTAGCCTCGGCTGCTGTGGCGACGGCGACAATATCGCGGAATTTGAAGATCGTGCGGCATACCAAAGCCAGAGTCTCTCGGACGTAGGGCTGATCTTCGACGATCAATAGGCATCCCGATCGGTTCATGGTCAGACCTCGCGTGAATAGCAATTCAAGCTCTGTAAATGTTCATTCCATGTCTCTCGGGACCAAGTCTAGCATCAAAACCTGGAAATCCGACGGTCGGTCAATCGTGTCTCGCCAGCCAGCGCCTGTCGTAACCGGACTTTCACGACGATCCACCCTATTCCGGGTGTATTTCAAATTTGTTTTACGAGACGCCAAGGCGGATGGTAGCCCGTCAGAGATAAACCGCAAAATTCAACATAATAATAAAGGAACGATATGCCTTCAAATACAGTCCCCGCGGGCGGGGCTATTTACGCCCGACTGGCCAAAAACAGCACGACCGATTACGATACCGGCTGGTACGGGCCATATACATTCAATGTAAAAGACTATGGCGCCGTCGGTAATGGATCCACGTCTGATTATACTGCGATCAGCAACGCCATCGGTGCCGCCTGCGCGGCGACGTTGGCGTCGAATGGCTTCACGAACGCATGTGTTTACTTTCCTCCCGGCGCTTATTTGATCGACGCCCAGCTGTCGCTCACGTCTCCCTTTGCCGGCAACATCGTCTTCCGCGGCGACGGCTGGCAGGAGTCGCAGTTGATTTTTACCGGGACGGGGAATGGGCTTTATTGCGATCTGTCGGGCAGTTCGTCGTACGTTTTTCTAAATTCCGTAGAGATCTGCGACCTCGCCCTGCTGGCGAACGCCAATAACGCGGCTTCGGCAACTGCGCTGACGATCACCTATGGCACTTCAAGCGGCACCGGTGACGAGACAAATCCAGGATCGGCGGTGCGTCGTGTTTACATCGGAACAATCGTAAATGGCTCGTACTCCCAGGCCAATTCGAACGCAGGATGGACCAACGGCATCGTGTGCACCGCATGCCACGCCCTCGATATCGATTCGGTTTGCCTGATGCCGGGCGCGGCGGGAACGGGCGTGGGGCTCAAATTGAATTCGTGCATCAATGGGGCAATCCGGGATCTCTACGGAGGCGGTTGGGCGTACGCCATCACGCTCAATAATGCCGGGGGTGGCCTGGAGGATTGTCAGGGCCTGTTCTTCATCGGCATCCGCTTCGTTGGGGCCAAAGAACTGCTTCACGGCTACGGCAGTTCAGGCCTTTATCCAAACGGATTCGCCGGCATCACGATTGACAACTGGATGATCGACGATGGCTATTCCGGAGGAACCTATACCGCGGGCATTACCCTCGAATATTGCGCCGGAGCGTCCATTCTTGGCGGCTATGCTGTTTTTTACGACCTTTCGACGGCCGCAATCAAGACGGTCAATAGCAAGAGCATCATGATAGACGGCAATACCATCTTAATCGTTTCCAGTAATCCTGGAATTCTGGTGGCAAGTTCGTCCACTGATGTAACAATAACCGGAAACACAAGCGTTTCCGCAGGAAATGGCATCGAAATTGATTCTGGCTGTGCGCGTACGACAGTCGTGGCCAATAACTGTCACGGATCGGGAACGCCGATTTCGGACAGTGGGACGAGCACGATAAACGCCAACAATCAGACGTAATCGGTGTTCGCGCGGCGGCGGTGCCACGCTCGAAGTTGGGCTCGGAACGGGCTTCGAGGGTGCACCGCTGCTTTCAATCCAATTCGGCTTCCAATGGAAGCCGAACAGGAGCCGGATGTTGTGGTACCCTGGCGCGAGAACCAGATGCATCCCGGAAGCCGACTGCCGCGGCGCCCAACCAGAAGCGGAACCGCCTTGAGTATGTTCCGGCACCTTAGCAGAGTGGATCTATGCGGACGAGAAGCGTCGGAAGCGGGTTTTTATGGAAGATCCTGACAGGCTCGGGTAGCCGAATGTTAGAGGATTTTAAATGAGACCCCGAGCCCCGTTCGCCCCCGACCCCAGTTGAAGCGGATTCTCGCACTTGCTTGGCTATTGGCGGCCGCCGCTCTTCACGCGGCTCCGGCCGGATTTATCTTCGAGGTGCAGCTGGCCAATCCTCGCGGCGGCACGGCCGCGCTGTACTACGACATCGGCAATTGGTACTCGGGACGTGATGCCTGCTTCCTCTCGATCGAGCCGAGCTCGGCGTTGCGCACCTACCGGTTTGCGATCCCCCCGGAACCCATTCGACGGCTTCGCTTCGATGTGACCTTCGAGCCGGGGACGGTCCGAATCGGACGGCTCCGTCTCCTCAGAGCAGACGGCACGGTGCTTGACGAGTTCGGCCCGGAGGCTCTGAAGCCGATGCACCATATCGTGGCGATGCGCGTGGACGGCGGCGTGGCGACGGTGGAGGCCGGGCCGGATAATCCGATGCTCTTGGTGGATCGGGCGCTTCAGCAGGAGACCGAGCAGGCGCTCAGCCGCGGAACAATCGGTCCTCCGACGATCTTTCTTCTGAGCCTGCTGGTGTTCGGCGCCATTGTGTTTTCGGTGGCGACTGCGTGCGCGACGGCTACACCCCCGGGGGGCGGCGGAAGCGTACCATGGGTGGCGCGGCCCGGCTTCGTGGCTGCTGGGGCGTTCCTGGCGGTGTTCGGCTGCAGGCTGGCGTGGTTGAAGGTCTACAGCCGGCCGATGCCGTATTGGGACGAATGGGAAATGTCGGGCCTCAATCTGCTGATGCCGCTGCGCGGCCACTTCCTCGATTGGCAGGCTCTGTTCATGCCGCACAGCGAGCATCGGACGCTCGTTAGCCGCATCATCGTCCTCGCCGGGGCGCTCCTCAATGGCGAGTGGGATCCCCGCGTCGGAATGGTTGCGGGCGCCGCCATGCAGGCGGGAAGTATCGCTGTCGTATGTGGAATGATCGCGGGGACGGGGAGACGATTGGGCTGGCTCGCCGCGGCGGCCGTGATCACGGTCGCCTGTTATCCTTTCGACGGCCACAACCTGCTCTGCGGGGACCAGTGCCAGATGTATGCGCTGAACCTGACCGCGATCGTCGTGCTCGCACTTTCGGTGGCCGCGCCGACGCCGGTGGTCTTAGCGGCGTCAGGTGCCGCCTCCCTGATATCCCTGTTCACCATGGGATCGGGATTCGTGGCCCCGCTGCTGGCGTCCGGCATCTGCCTGGTGCGCGGATTTGCAACAGGCGAGGGCAAGAAGCGGCGGATCGTTCTGGCGTCCGTCTTTTTCTTGGCCGGCCTCCTCGGGGCGCTGCTCTACCGCAGCGCCCCTTTTCAGGGGCCCAATTACACCCATAGGTTCGGCGAATTCCTCGATGCCTTCGTCGCGCGCACATCGTGGCCCCTGCGGCCGGGGGTGGGGTCCGCAGCGATGGTGTGGATTCCGTGGGCGATCTTTGCAGTCCGGCTTCCGTTTCGCGGACGGAAGAATTCACCGTTCGACGGCTTCCTGTTCGCGCTCGGCCTATGGACGATCGCGGACCTCGCGGGACTGGCGTACGGGCGTCCATTCGACCCCTTTCCCTTCGACGACAAGTACTATACGAGCATGATGCTCACGGTCATCTGCGCGATTCTCGCGCTGCTCCGTCTCGGGAGCGACCGGAAAACGGCCCTCGTGGGCGCCCTCGGCCTGGCGGTCTTCATTCCAGTCGGCGTTGCCGTCTGGAGCCTGCTTTCGGAAAGCCCGGGCCGCGTCCACGCCGATCGCGAGCAGGAAGTCGCCTACGACAACGCGGTAAGACCCTATTTGAGAACCGGAGACCGAAGTCTTCTCTATGACACTACAGTGCCGCTTCCCTACTGGAATGGCACGGAGCTCGAATCCCAACTCGATTCGCCGCTCATGCAGCCGTGGCTGCCGGCAGTGTTGCGCGAGTGCTTGGTGGAGCGGAGCGGCACAACGTTATCGGGAGCCCAGTCGCCCGGCCCGTTGACGATGCTTTTTCGTGACCTGATGAAGGCGGGTATCGCCTTGGCGTGCCTCGGGGCGGCGGGAATTGTTGTGGCCAGCGTCGCCTCTTACACTACTCGCGTTGGGCCCGGGAGGATAGGACGGTCATTGTGAGAGCAGATGAACGCGGAGAGGGTCCTTCCCATCGGATTAAAAAGGCGCCATCGCATTTGTTTGCGTTTAGAACTAACCTCAACCCGGCAGGCTTTTCTATTGTCTGATAAGTCTGTTTCGCAGCCAGGATTTTACTGGCCTTGGCGTTGCTGGGTTGGAGCACTCAACACGTGACTGAGAGGAGCAACGCTACAATGATGACGATGGCCGGAGTCCCGGCCTCGCTTTGCGAAACGGATGCCCGTTTCGATTTGCGGGAACGCCCTACTCCTTCGCGTTTTCGCTAAGGCAATTTGCCGTGGAACGACTTGGCCCAAATGATTCCGTGAGGCAATTTCAGGTGGCTCGGGAGAAGCTTCCCAACTTACCTGAAGAATGCCGACTTCACGTTAAAATCGACCGCAATTCTGCGATTGGGACGCGATCTTGGCACTCAAGGTCACGCCTAAACTGAGTTCAGATGTCGCCGACTCCCGCGGATAAGATGCGCCGTGTTTGGCGGCCAAGTTCTCGCCGGTCTTGCCGCCAAAAGCCAATGGGCGAGGCGGGCATTTGCGTTCAGATTGGGCGCCTCGCGCGAGTCGAGTCCGCGCCCGAAAGTTTCATCGTCCGCGCCGCCGGGCGGCGATCTCCCAGCGATCTGTCTGCGTTCGCGAGCCAACCTCAAATGAGACCCTGGTTCTTCCTGAGTCAGCAAAGGAAGCGCACCGTAGTTGCTTCCGAAAACGCATCCCACTCGGGTCGCTTTCTACACAGCCGATTGCGCGCTCAATGCTTCGGCAAAGCGTGGCCGCGATCGCGTCCGCCGCACGAGGTAGGACCAGGGTCAAAATGGAGCGCTGTCGCCTGCAGGGTGGCCATTGGCCTGAGATAGCCTACGGAATCTTCTACACCTGTTCTTCTACACTTTCCGCGAAAATTGGGCCCATTCGGTAGAACGTGAGAATTTCCGGTTTGAGCGTATCCCATTCGTTAGCACACTTTAGCGCACTTGAGATTAGGTGCGCAAATTGCTGATAATCAGCCATTTCGACTTCTGAGACCTGCGTGTCTACCAATTCCACCACCCGGGCGACTGAACTTTGCTAACCTTAACCTCCGGATTGGCTGGCGGTTGAGGATGAAATCCCGGGACCGCCTGTTACTGGCCGATGCCCGTCGAAGCGGCACCGGCAGCAAACAGCGGAGACCGGAACCGGCTCCAAAACCGACGGCCAAACCGTCAGAGCGGTAAGTACTACGCCCGGGCCAAAGTTAACGGCAAGCAGAAATGGCGGGGCCATTAGCCCCCATTTTCGGCCTCGATCCGATCCGGCAGGGCCCCGAGATCGGCGCGCAGGGCGGCCGTAAAATCAACGCCGGTGTGGTGCCGGCCGATCCCTTGCGCCTTGGGCTAATCGCAACGCGGGATTGATCTGCCCTTCCAAAGAAAAATTCCCGCGGCAAGGGCGTAGACCAGGATGACGGTCGCGTCCAACAGGACAAATTCCCGGATCGACATGGATCTGTTCCACGCTCGGACCGGCGGGATTGTATAGATCGCGAGGAACGTCAGCACGATAGGAAGTCCGAGTGCAAAGCCGAGGCGAGGTTGACGCCGAGGACGGTTTTTTGGAAACCCGCTCCGGAGAAACAACCAGCTGAAAAACGTCCAGAGCAGCAGACCGCCCGCATGAAGGCCGAGGATCAGGGGAGTGTGCATCCGCGGGTCATAAAAGTCGAAGATCGCAAGAAAGACTACCGGGAGCGCGGAGCGCTTCAACAAAAGCCAGAAGCTTGGACTCGACCCCGTATTGGACTCAATGCCCAGTCCGGTCCGCCGCAGACTCCACTCGGTTTCGTCGAAAGTCTTGTCTTCGTGCTGGATCTGGAATTGCCGGCGACGCTGGAAGAACTGTATCCCGATGCCCACCCAGAGGAGAAAGATGCAGGCGGAAATCTCAATGTCGCGGACCAAAGGAGACCGGAGAATCCTGATTCCCCCTTCCATCGCCACCAAGCCGAGCGCCAAAAAAGCGGCAACCAACGCCACCTGAATCCCGGTCATCATTGCCACAAATCTCCGTTCACGCGGCGACTTGGTCGCCTCCCCTTTCGCCCACCAAGTCACCCACGCTCCGCCCAGCATCGCGAACATGCTTCCGAGCGGCCCGGCCGCGGCCCAGGCCGCCTTGGCCGCCGATCCCGAGGCGGCGGCCAGGGCCGCGCCGGCCACCTTGCCGGACGAGGCAGCCGCCGGCAGCGCGGCAAGCACCTGCTGAGTGAACGCCGGTTTCGGCGAAGTCCGCGCCAGCGCGCTTTCGACGAAGGCGAGCACCTGCTCGTGGAGGAGCCTCCGGCCCCGAGTCAGGCGCTGCCGGACTGCGTCCTCAGACAGATCCAGCGCCAGGGCTACCTGCTCAATCGAGGCGTGCTCGCGGTAAAACAGGATTAAGGGTTCGCGGTAGGATTCGGGGATGGCCTCAAGCTGGCGCCAGAGGATGGCTTCCTCTTCCCGACTGATGGCCTGATCGAGAGGGTCAGGCTCCGGCGCGGCCAGCGAAAAGGCCCCGGTCTCCAGAGCTTCCGCCCGGAGCACGGGCTCGAATTTCTCATCGCGGCGGGCTTCGCGGCCCAGGTTCCGGACGATGCCGCAAAGCCAGGAGCGCAGTTTCTCGGGCTCGCACAAGGCGGGAAGCTGCTTCCAGGCGACGACAAAGGACTCCTGGGCCAGGTCCTCGCTTTGGGCCAAGCTGCCCGTGGCATTGTAAGCCAGGGCGCAGACTAGCGCCTGATACCGGGAGACGATCCGGCCGAAGGCGTCGCGATCGCCGCGGCGGGCCTGGGCGACGAGTTCCGCGTCGGCCTGTTCAGGGGGGAGCGTCTTCACGGAGGGCATCATGGCACCGAAGGAGTGGCAAAAAAAGCCCCGCTGTGACACGAAACGACTAAAAAGGGGCTCAAAAAGCATTTTAGTGGGCCCGGGGGCCTGAGTTGGAGGCAACCCGCCGGGCTCTCGATGGACGCCATGAGCAGAGTATGGACAAAATTTTAAATACTATCATATGATTGCTTATTTCATAATTTAGTTTTTAGTACGCAGATGCTATCACTTAAAACTGAGCATGAAGTAATGCGCGAAACTGCCGAACTGATTCGACGGCAGCGTATTGCCGTCAATATGACTCAGGCAGAATTGGCTGTGCAAAGCGGCGTGCCCTTGGGCACGCTGCGCCGGTTCGAGCAGACTGGGCAGAGCGGGTTCATGACCGTAGCAAAGATCCTCACCACCCTTGGAACTGCGGACCACTTCCTAGCGGCGCTGAAGCGCCCCGCTCCGACGGCAAAGACACTCGATGCCTTTATCGCCGCGCGCTCCCAGGAACCCGAACGACGGCGGGTAAGGCGTCCAAGGACCGACCATGCCAAGCCCCGAACCTAATCGATTGCTCATTCGGTTCCTCGGGGAACCAATGGCAGAGCTGGCCCAGGCGGGAGATCCGCCTGAGTACGCGCTGGCGTTCACACCCGAATTCCTGAGGGCGGGGCACGACTTGTCGCCGCTCAATCTTCCGCTTCAGGGCCTAGGGGCCGAAGCCGTCATCTACCGGGAGGGAACTACCCCCTTTCCCGGTGGCCTGCCGGGGCTGCTCGCGGACTCGCTCCCGGATTCCTGGGGAGCGAAACTTCAGCGGATCGCCCACCCCGGCCTGACCACGTTGCTGGGGAGATTCGCGGCGGTGGGCGACCGAGGGCCGGGCGCGCTAACGTTCGAACCCATGCTGGAATCCGAGGAGACCACGCAGAAGGTCCGCTTGGCGACCTTAGCCGAAGAGGCCAATCGTATCTCCAAGGTCCCTCAGATTCTCACTTCCCAGGAGGTGGACCGGCAACTGGCGGCGGCAGGTTCCAGTTTGGGAGGCGCTCACCCGAAGACAACCGCCTACCTGCCGGAGAAAGCAGGGATCATCGCCCTTTCCGAGATCCTCCTGGGAGGAACCCCGCCGGCCGGAGCTTGGCCGTGCATTCTCAAGTTCTCGCCGGAGGACGACGAAGGTGGTGGCGCGGTCGAGTATGCGTTCGCGTTGCTGGCGCAACGAGCGGGTGTAGAGATGGCGGCGTGCTACCTGGTCCACGACGGACAACGCCGCCATTTCGCCACGGCACGTTTCGACCGGCTACGCGGAGATAACGGCCTGTTCGCCAGGCGCCATGTGCATACGTTGAGCGGGATGCTGCACAAGCGCGCCTCCGACGGGCAGATCGACTACGAGGAATTCATGCGGCTGTCCCGAACACTGGCCGGGACTCCGGCGGCGGAGGAATGCCTGCGGCGGGGGATCTTCAATTTGCTCGCGACCAATCGCGACGATCACGGCCGCAACCATGCGTTCCTTTACGACGAAGCCTCCCGGCGGTGGGCGCTCTCTCCCGCGTACGACCTCAACCCAAGTGTGTTTACCGTTCCCGCCGGGCTCGCGTGGTTAGGGCGGCTCGAGGTCCCGACAAGGTTCGAGACGATCGAACGGCTGGCGGAGATCGGGGGTGTCAGCCGAGGGCGGGCGCGAGAGGTTTTTGACGAAGTGGAGACGGCGGTGGGCGAATGGCCCCTGATCGCGAGGCAGGTGGAGGTCCCCAAAGCGATCTGGGAAACGTGGCAGCAGGAGCTGAATGCGCAAACCAAGCAACTGCGTTCGGATCGAAGACAGAATGGCGTGAGGCGCCGCCGGCAACGCGGCCCTTAGATTATTGCACTGGTGGAAATGCCCCGCCGCGCCGCGCTACGACGCTGGCGCGGCAGGTATCCAACCGTGAAACCGGAGCCAATCCTCGCATCGGGCGGGCCAGTCGGAGGTGGGCCCGAGGCCCGGGGTCATGCCGAAGCCATGGGCGCCCTTTTCATAGAGATGCAGTTCCGCGGGGACGCCCGCGTTATTGAGCGCTTCATAGTAGATGATGCTGTTGGCCAAAGGGACCGACTTATCCCCTTGGGTCGTCACCAGGAAGGTCGGAGGAGTGTCCTTCGTGACGTGCAGCTCCGACGAGTAATGGTTGATCAGCTCGGGGGAAGGATTGGCGCCGAGAAGTCCGTCGTGGGGATGAAGCGCGTAGGGCGCGCGCAGCGAGATCGCCGGGTAGTTCATGATGGCAAAATCGGGACGACCGCTCACTGCGTCCAAGGGCGAGCCGGTCTTTCCGTCGGGGTCGTCGTAGAGCGTGGAGGCGTTGGCGGCGAGATGTCCGCCAGCGGACCCCCCCATGACTCCGATGCGATCGGGACGGATCCCGTAGTCGGCTGCGTGGGAACGCACCAGACGGATGGCCCGCAGGACATCGCGCAGGGGAGCGTTGGGGCCGTCGTCGCCAAAGCGGTAGGTGAGCACGAAAACCGCGATGCCGAGATGATTGAGCCAGCGCGGCTCCTCCCCCTCTTCGGTTCCCCCCGGCAGACGGACATAGCCGCCACCCGGGCAGTAAACGACCGCGGTTCCGCATCCGGTGCCTGGCGGAGGCAGGTAGGCGACCAGCTTCGGATGGCGGACATGATAAATAAAGGTTCCGGGCTTCACCTTGTCGGCGGCCGTGAAAACCATGACTTTTTCGGCGGGTCCGTCGGCCCGGTACCCCGGAATTCCCTCCGGCCAGAGTTCGATCGGGACTCCGGTGGTCGCCGGATAGGGTCCGGCCCCGAGGACCGTCCGGAGGATAAGTGGGAGAAGGAATGGAAAAAACGCCTTGGTTCGCATGGGTGGGGAGGCTTGGGGGTTTGAAGACTGGCTCGGCTCCAGGGGTTTTCGAATGATCTGGCCGGCGCTGACACGCAGGACGGCCACGGCCGCGACGAAGTTGCGGTCGACCGCGGGGTCGGTCTCCTTGTGCGCCGTCTGCATCAGCTCGGTGCGATCTCAGCCGGAACGGATGCCCCGTACCGGATCGCTTCCGGCTCTCTAGTAGCGCCCGGTCTGAGCTTTGGGTCTGACCAGGGCTTCCAAATGATACTTTGACTCCTTAAAAGTAATCGTTTTAAGGAGCCGTTGTAATGAATGGCCGCTTATTTGCGCCTCACTTGCGGACTGAATCCGCAAAGCCCTATGTGAGCCTCCTTTTCGGGGCTAGGCAGACAGGCAAAAGCACCCTTTTGCGGGAGATCTTTCCGCATCCTTCCTTGGCAATTGATTTTGCCGATCCCGGAGCCCGTGCGGACTTCGGCCGCGATCCCGCAGTTTTCATCCAGTCCTGCCGCGCCTTGCCGAAACCGCATGGACCGGCAGTCATCGTCGTCGACGAAGCCCAGCTTGTCCCCGAGATCTTCAATGCCGTCCAAAGCCTCTATGATGAGGACAAGTCCCGCTGGCGATTCGTGCTCTGCGGCAGCTCAGCCCGAAAGCTGAGGAAAATCGGCGCCAACCTTCTCCCGGGTCGTTCCATCTATCACCGGCTCTATCCCCTGGTCGGAGCGGAGATCTCCCCTGGCCTCAGCCCAAACCCGCTCCTCCCCCAGCCCGTCTGGGCGAAGCCCGTGGCAAATCCTTTCCCCCCGATGGACTTGGTCGATCGCCTCGCCTACGGCGCTTTACCGGGCATCCTCACCGCCCCCACGGAGGACCGTTCTGCCCTCTTAAAGTCCTATGCCGCGATCTACCTGGAAGAAGACGTGCGTCGGGAAGTTGCTTCGATCAACCTCGCCCATTTCGCGCGTTTCCTCGAACTGGCGGCCCTCGAATCCGGGCAGATTGTGAACTATGCCGCCCTCGCCTCCAAGGTCGGCGTGACCGGAAAGACGATCCAGAGCTACTACGCCATCCTGGAGGACATGTTCGTCGGCTTCGCGTTGCCGGCGTACTCGGGCAGTGTGCGCCAAGGCGTCCTTTCGACGCCGCGGTTCTATTTCTTCGATCTGGGGGTGCGGCATGCGGCGGCCCGGATTCCAGTGGAACCGGCCGCCGTGCTTGCCAATCCCGGCCCGTTATTCGAGCAATGGGTCGGAATCGAGCTCTGGAAGCGCCTGGGGTATCTCGGCGAGGGCAAGCTCAGCTACTTCCGAACCAAGACAGGCATTGAAGTGGATTTCCTCGTCGAGCATGCGCAAAAGCTGATCCCGATCGAAGTGAAATGGACTGACCGGCCGACGCTCTCGGACGCGCGACATCTGCAGAGTTTTCTCTTGGAGCATCCGAAGAGCGCCGTCACCGGCATTATCGTCTGCCGCTGCAAGCATCCGCTGCAGCTTGCTCCGAATATTCGGGCAATTCCGTGGCAGATGCTTTGACGTCGCCTCCTCTGCCCGGTGATGCCGGCCTCGGTTCCCTGGGCCGAGCGCGGCCGGGACCAAACCGTTGCCCCCTGCGAATTCATGTAGCTGCCACCATGGAATCTTGGCCCTTTTTTCGTGATTTGCCGCCGCGAAGGCGGCAGGCTGTCGCCCCACCATGAAGAAAGCCCCCGCCCACTTCCCCGCCATCGGCCCGATCGCCTTCGAAGGGCCCCAGACCGACAACCCGCTGGCCTTCCGGCATTACGACCCCGACGAAATCGTCGACGGCCGGACCCTGGCCGAGCATTTGCGCTTCTCGGTCGCCTACTGGCACTCGTTCCGCGGCGTCGGCGGCGATCCGTTCGGACCGGGAACGATCAACCGGCCCTGGGAAACCGGGTCGGATCCCATTTCCGTGGCCAAGGCGCGGATGGACGCGGCGTTCGAATTCTTCCAGAAGATCCGAGCTCCTTTCTGGTGCTTCCATGACCGGGACATCGCGCCCGAGGGCCGGACGCTCGCGGAGTCCAACCGCAATCTCGACCGGCTGGTGGCGCACGCCAAGCAGCTGCAGAAGGGCACCGGCATCAAGCTCCTGTGGGGAACCGCCAACCTCTTCTCGAACCCGCGCTACATGTGCGGGGCGGCGACCAACCCGGATGCCCACGTCTTCGCCTACGCGGCTGCCCAAGTGAAGAAGGCCCTGGAGGTGACCCAGGAGCTAGGCGGCGAGAACTACGTCTTCTGGGGCGGGCGCGAGGGTTACGAGACGCTGCTCAACACCGACCTCAAGCGGGAACAGGACCACCTGGCGGCTTTCCTCCACCTGGCGGTCGACCACGCCAAATCGATCGGCTTCAAGGGCCAGTTCCTGATCGAGCCCAAGCCGAAGGAGCCCACGAAGCATCAGTACGATTTCGACGTGGCGAGCGGCATCGCCTTCCTGCGGACCTACGGGCTGGCCAGCCGCTTCAAGTTCAACATCGAGACCAACCACGCGACCCTCGCCGGCCACAGCTTCCAGCACGAAATCGAGGTGGCGGCCTCCCAGGGCATGCTGGGATCGATCGACGCCAACAGCGGGGACCCGCTCCTGGGCTGGGACACCGACCAGTTCAACACCGATGTCCGGGAGCTCACGCTCGCCATGGTCTCGATCCTGCGGGCCGGCGGGTTGGGTTGCGGCGGCTTCAATTTCGACGCCAAGCTGCGGCGGCCGTCCGTCGATCCGGTGGACCTCTTTTACGCCCACCTCGGCGGCATGGACGCCTATGCCCTGGCCTTCAAAATCGCGCGCCGCATCCTGGCCGACGGGGCCTTTGAGAAGTTCGTCGCCGACCGCTACTCCAGCTATGATGGGGGCTACGGCCGCCGCATCGAGACGCGCAAGACCAGCTTCCGGGAGCTGGAAAAGCTGGTCCTGACGAAACTCGGCGAACCCGCGCTCAAGTCCGGGCGGCAGGAGTACCTGGAGAATCTCCTGCTGAGGTATCTGACCTGACACCGCGCGCTCCCGGCCGCGCGATTGGGCCGACCCGCGAACCTCGCGCGGGAAAATGGCCTCATCGAGCGCAACCCGGCCGAGGGCGTCTCCAACCTTCCGCCCAAGTGCAAGTGGCTCGAACTGCCGAGTCCGGAGCAATTTCAGGCCATCACCCAATCGATCGCGGCCGGCCGCTCCCGGTGGTCCGCCGATTGCGCCGACATGGTGCGGCTGCTCGCCTGCTCCGGAGTGCGCCTGCGGGAGGGCACCGCCCCGCGCTGGGCGGATGTCAATGCGGCCAAGAACCTCCTGGCGGTGGCGGGCACCAAGACCGATTCCAGCCGGCGGCTGATCCCGCTCTTCCCGGATTTGACCAGCCTCTTCGCTGAAATCCGCCTGCGCCGCGGCGAGGAGCCGGCGTCGGCTCCGATCCTTCGCGTCGGCAGCTGCCGCGGCGCCTTGGCGGCGGCGTGCGCCGCGGCCGGGGTGCCGAAGCTGAACCATCACGGCCTGCGCCATCTCTTCGCCACAAGGTGCATCGAGAGCGGGGTGGATATTCCGACGGTTTCGCGCTGGCTGGGGCATGCCGATGGCGGGGCGCTGGCGATGAAGACCTACGGTCATTTGCGCCAGGAGCATAGCCAGGCGCAGGCCGCCAGAGTGTATTTCTAGGAAGGGCGGGCGGCCATCGCTCCTTGGGCGGCGCCCAGCAAAAAGGCGCCCCCTGGCGGGGGCGCCCGGAAAGATGGGACCGAAAGCCGATCCCGGATCAGAACTTGTATTCGAGGTCGGCGTACCAGAGGCGGCCGACGGCCCCATTGTAGGAGCCGATGTCGGCCAAGCTTTCCTGCAGGCCGTAGGGCGCCACCGGCGGCATGTAGTTGAAGGCGTTGTCCACCCCGACCCGGATGCTCAGTCCCTGCAGGAACTGGCCCCCCACCTTGGCCCGGCCGAAGTCGTAGCCGAGCGCGAAGTCGTATTGATCGTACGAGGGAACATGCAGCGGCGCATTCTGGCTGCTACCACCGGTGCCGATGTCGACCACTTCCGGAATGAAGGTCTGGCCCACGACGGCGTCAAAACCATGGAGCGACCATTCGATGCTGGAATAGGTCTTCCAACGCGGGATCGTGCCGCCGACGCCGACGACGATGGCTCCGTTGGTCGAAACCGACCCGGCGTATTGGTAGTAGTTCTCGGAGGGTATCGCCTGGATCATGTAGCTGTCGTAGACGGTGCCCGTCACGCCGAAGTCGAACTTGCCGAAGGAGTCGGTCTTGACGACGTAATCGATGGAGGTGTCGTAGAATTTTGCCGCCACCGCGCCGAGGTTGAGATCGGGTGTGACCAGGAACACCGTCGCAAACGGCTTGGAACTAATTTGGCCGGGCGTGTTGGTGGACGGAGAGGGGCCCGTGGCGCTGCCGAAGTGAACGTCCTTCGCATAGGGCGAGCCCGCGCCCAGGTTTTCGACGCTCTGGACGACCGTGCCTTGGTTGACCTGGCCGACGGTGCCGTGCTCGACGACCTCGTAGAAATCCGAGGTCACAGTCAGATTGCTGACCGCCTTGGGGCTGTAGACAAAACCGACGCTCCAGGTGCTCGCCTTGGACGGCTGCAGCTTGGGATTGGAGCCCGTCACCCCCTGGAATTGCACCTGGGAATACGAAACGCCGTTGGCCCCGGTGTAGGTGATCGTATTCGATGATCCGGTCGTGACCGGCCCATATAGATCATACAGCGTCGGCGCGATGAACGACCGGCCGGCGCTGCCCCGAAGGGTCAGCTCATCGTCAAAGGGCTGATACTTGAGGTCGATCTTCGGCACCGTCGAAGTGCCGATCTTCTTGTAGAAATCATAGCGCCCGGCGACGTCGGTCGCCAGCGAGTAGATTCCCGGCACCCCCTGCGCCTTGGACACGATCGGCACCTCGACCTCGGCGTAGAGCGACTCGATCTGCCGGTTCGCGTCGAACGGCAGAATCGTCGGCGAATCGATCCACAGGCCGTTGGCGCTATTGTTGTCCGGCACGGCCGACAAACCTTCCCGCTGGAATTCGCCGCCCACGGCGACTTGCACCTTGCCGGCGGGCAGCTCAAAGAGGCTGCCGTTCACGGTCGCGTCGAAGTTGTTCAACGTGCTGATGAAGTTCACGAAGCCCGTGCCGACCACGCCGTTGAGGGAGGTGGGCGTCTGGGTGATTGCGAACGGATTGACCGTGCCGTTGGCAAAGGCGGCGATCAGGTTGTTGGTATCCAGCAGGTCGGCATTCGTGTAATGCAGGTCGATCCGGCTGATGTCCGCCACGGCCTGCCACGACCAATCCTCATTGATCTGGCCCTTCAGCCCGCCCTCGATGCGCAGGGAGTCGGAGTCGTTGTTGAAGATGCGGGGATAGGGAATGAAGCGATTGTGCACGAGCACGCCGAAACCGTTGGAGCCGTCGGAGTACCCCTGGTCGAGCGAGGCCTGGGACAGGGGGTTGGTCGGCGCGGTGACCGGGACGTATTCCGTGCCAGGCGCCGGCGGGGTCACCCCGTAGACACCAAGGTCGGAGTTCAGGTCCGAGATGTAAGGGAACAGCGGCTGGGCGTTCAACTCGGTCTGCGTGACGACGTGCGCGTAGAGCAGGTCGCCGAAGACGTCCAATTTGTCCTGGTAGATTTTATGGTCGAAATCGAACGTCGCCGCCTGCCGCTTCAGGCTGCCGGACAGGGTTTCATGCTGCGCCAGATTGAGCTCCGACTGGACCTTGGCGACCACTCCGGGGCTGTTGAAGCTGCCGAGGTCGGTGTAATAGCCCATCGCCACCAGCTGGGCCATCGAATAGCTGCCGCCTCCGGGCGGGGCGTTGTGACCGGGCGTGAGCTGAAAGGCCTCGTCGTAGGTGCTGGTCGGCGACAGGCCGAAGACTTCGACGAGCCCGGGAATATAGGTCGTCCCGTAGAAGGGGTTGGTGTAATTGCGCGTGCTCTCGAGAATCGGATCGTGCTGGTTGTATTCGACGGAGATAGTGATCGAGGTCTTGCCGTCGCTCACGCCGCCGGTCAGCGAGGCCGACCGCTCGGTGTAGTGCCCCGTGTTGTCGCTGATCCCATAGTGCGTGCTGATGTCCCATCCGTTGAAGTCCTTTTTCAGGATCACGTTGATGACGCCGCCGACCGCGTCGGAGCCGTAGATGGCCGAGGACCCGTCGCTCAGCACCTCGATCCGCTCGATCGCCGAAACGGGAATGGCGTTCAGATCCACGAATTCCTGGCCGCCGGCCGCATCGGCCCCGTCATAAGCCATCCGCTGGCCGTTGATCAGGACGAGCGTCGGCAGATTGTGAATCTGCACAATCGCGCCGCCGAAGGTGTTCGTGGTGGCGAGCGTGGCGTTCTCCCCGCCGATGCCGTTGATCGACGGAGAGATCTTGCGCAGCAGGTCGAGGACATTCGTCTCGACGCCGCTGTTCTGGATCTGGTCCGGCGTCAGGACCGCGACCGGGACGGCCATGGCCTCGGCGGCGTTCGGGATGTTCGAACCGGTGACCGTGACGACCTCCATCTTCTGGACTTCGCCATTGTCCGCGGTCGCTTGCGGCGCGGGTGCTGGGGCAGCGGCGGGAGCCGCAGCGTCGGGGGCCGGAGCCGTTGGTTGGGCCTGACCGGACGGGACGAGGGAGGCGGCTAGGCCGGCAGTGACGGCAAGCGCGATCCACCCTCCAAACTTCCTGTTGGAACTTTGGTTATTAGTCATAGTTGTGTGTTAGCTAATCGATTGACTCCGAGCCGATGTAAAACCGGCCGACGGCCTAGCCCGGGCGAGTGCCCAACTTAGGATCGAGACATCCGTAGCATCCCTCGTACCCTACCGGGCAGATTCGATCGCGGCGTGCCGTCTTTTGCCGGAAATTACGCATATCTTGCCCAATGCCAAATCGAAGTGCAAAAAATTCACCTCGCTCCGAATCCTAGGCGGGCTGGCCGATCGACCTATAATCAGAGCGGGCGAGTTGATAATACTCTCGTAATCATAGCGATAGTATAGCGAGCCGGTTTGGCCTCCCGGCGACGGATCCCGGAAAAATAGTTTCCCTCCGTCTGAACTGGCGTCATGATTTCTTTCTCTCCCATGAAAAAAGACGCCGTCCTGGCCAAGATCAAAGCTGAAAAAGTGGTTGCGCTGATACGCGCCGACAACCCCGACGGGCTGCTCGACTGCGCCAAGGCCCTGGCCGACGGAGGGCTTACGAGTATCGAACTGACCATGACGACCCCGGGGGCGATCCGCATGCTGGAGAAGGCCACCGCCGAGCTGCCGAACTTCATCTTCGGCCTGGGCACCGTGCTCGACGCCGAGACCGCCCGGGCCGGGATCCTGGCGGGCGCCAGCTTCATCGTGACCCCGGCCCTGCGGCCGGACGTGATCACGCTTTGCCGGCGGTACAGCATTCCGGTCTTCAGCGGGGCCCTGACGCCGACGGAAGTCGTCAACGCCTGGGAGGCCGGCGCCGACGCGGTGAAGATCTTCCCGGCCGAGTTCTTCGGCCCGGCTTACATCAAATCCCTGAAGGCTCCCCTGCCCCATATCGACCTGGTGCCGACCGGCGGGGTGAACCCCGAGAACGTCGCCGAATTCCTCAAGGCGGGCGCCACCGCGACCGCCGCCGGCAGCTCGCTCGTCGAGGGCAAGGCGCTGAAGGACAAGAATTGGGCCGCGATCACGGCCAAGGCCAAGGCGTTTGTCGCCGCGGTGGCAGCGGGCAAGTAGGCCTACAGGTACTTCTCCAGGTTCGGCAGTTCCTTCTCCCGCCGGCCGCTGCTCCAGCGGACGAAGTACGGATCCTCCTTGGCGACGAGCTCGACTTCCTCCTCGCCCTCGGCGCCGCCCTCGTCCTCCGCGTCGGCCTCGAGCTCCTCGCCGTCCTCGTCCAGGATCACCCAGTCCGGCTCCGCGTCGAAAGCGTGCGAGATCCGGAGGGCCAGGGGCTCGAGGATGAGGCGCGGGTTGTGGACCCGGCCCTTCTTCACGAACTCGAACAGGCAGGGGAAGCACTGGTCCTTGTAGCGCGCCTGGAAGTCGCTGAGCCACTTGTTCGGGACGCCGTCCCGGTGGTTGAGCAGGACGACGTCGGAAAAATGAATGCAGGCGTCGAACCAGGGCTGGAGCTGCGGATGGGCCGAGGCGAAGGCGCAGTCGGCGATGCAGATGACCCGGCCCAGTTCCAGTCCCTGGCCCGGCAGCCAGAGCTTGAACGCCTCCAACTGGTCGACCGGGTTGCGCCGGCCCTCCACGACGAAGAACACCCGGTCCGCCCCGGCAGGGACCGCAGCTTCGATCCGGCCGTCCTCCCAGCGCCAGCGTTCGGGGGCGCCGAGCCGCAGGTCGGCGTCCACGGGCGGTTCGGCCCCCGGCAGCAGCACGGCCGGTTGGTCGGACTCGTCCAGGCCGCCGTCGAGCAGGTCCGCGAGCACTTCGCGCCGGCCGGAGCCGGGCGAACCCAGAAGCAAGTAAACCAGAGGTTTTTCAGCAGCCATCGCCGGAACGCGGGGCGAAGGGGCCCGGCCGCGCCGCCAAGGCGCGGGGGCGGCCCCTCCGGAGCCGTTAGAACTTAAACACCGAATTCTGCGCGGCGTTCCGCATCCAATGGTCGACCAGGACCAGGGCGGTCATGGCTTCGACGATGGGAACGGCGCGCGGGAGCACGCAAGGATCGTGGCGGCCTCGGGCCTGGAGCTCCGTCTCCCGCCCGGCGACGTCAACGGTCAGCTGCGGCTGCAGGATGGTCGCCGTCGGCTTGAAGGCGACGTTGAAGCGGATCTCCTGGCCGTTGCTGATGCCGCCCTGGACTCCGCCGGAGCGGTTGGTCGGGGTCAGGATCCGGCCCTCGGGGGCGCGGAACACGTCGTTGTGCTCGGAGCCCTTCAGGGCCGTGCCGGCAAAGCCGCTGCCGATCTCGAAGCCCTTGGTGGCGGGCAGGGACAGCATCGCCTTGGCCAGGTCGGCCTCGAGGCGGTCGAACACCGGTTCTCCCAGGCCCGGCGGGACGCCCCGCACGCGGCACTGGATGACGCCGCCGACCGAGTCGCCCTCGCTCTGGACCTTCTTGATCAGCTCGGCCATGGCGGCCGCAGTCGGGGGATGGGGGCAGCGGACCGCACTGGCCTCCACTTCCGCCAGGGTGGGAAAATGCTCCGGTTCGGGGGCCCGGATCGCCTGCACGGCGGTGACAAAGGCGCGGATCTCCACCGGCCCCGCCAGGGCCAGGATCTTCTTGGCGATCGCCCCGGCGGCGACCCGGCCAATGGTCTCCCGGGCAGAACTGCGGCCGCCGCCCCGGTGGTCGCGCCGGCCGAACTTGGCCTGGTAGGTGTAGTCGGCGTGGGACGGCCGGAATTTCTCCTTCATCTCGTCGTAGGCGCCGGGCCGGGCGTCGGTGTTGCGCACCGCCAGGGAGATGGGCGCCCCGGTCGTGCGGCCTTCGAACAGGCCAGACCAGATCTCGACCAGGTCGGCCTCCTTGCGGGGTGTCACCAAGGCGCTTTGGCCCGGCCGGCGCCGGTCCAGCTCCGCCTGGATCTCCTCGGCGGCCAGCGGCAAGCCCGGCGGGCAGCCGTCGACCACGACCCCGACCGCGGGCCCATGGCTCTCGCCCCAAGTCGAGATGGTGAAGAGTTTTCCGAAGCTGTTGGGCATGGCGGGAGCACTTTCTGGCCTTTGGCCCCGCGGGGCAAGCCTCGGAGATGCCAGGCCAAGGCGCGAATCTGGGACCCTCCAGCCAAAACTCCTGTCCGAGCGAGGCTCAGCCCGCAGGCGCCTCCTGGCACAACACCTTTACAAGCCTCCAGAATTAACCTCTGATTGGCCCTCTTCGGGTCCAGCGCCCTCGAGACCTTTTATCGCATGATTCCCGTTCCTGTCCGGCTGCTCCTCGCCGCCACCCTGCTCGCAGCTGTCAGCGCAGCGGAGGCCCAGCCCGCTCCGACCCCCGCCGTGCCCCGTCCGACTGCCGAGGCGGTCCGCGCGGCCATGGTCAACAACCCCGACGAAATCCAGCAGTCCTTCACTCTCTCCGACGTCGACTTGGGCGCCGCCCTGGAGGCCCTCGAAAACCTCACCGGCCGCACCATCCTGCGGCCCCAGATGCTTCCGACCGCCACGATCACGATCAAGATCAACCAGCCGATGGCCAAGTCGGACGTGGTCCTGGCCCTGGAGACGGTGCTGTCCCTGAACCAGATCGGCGTGGTCCCGATGGGGACCAAGTTCCTCAAGGTGGTCCCCCTGACGCAGACCAAGGGCGAGGCCCCGGAATTCATCGATGGGAGCACGCTGGACGTTCCCCCCAGCGGCAAGATTGCGACCAAGCTCTTCCAACTGGACTTCCTGCGGGCCAACGAGGCCTTCCAAAACGGCCCCCAGGGGGCCGGCCTGGCCAGCCTCCTGACGCAGGGCGTCGGCGGCGGCGTGGTCGTGCTGGCCCAGGCCAACGCGGTGCTGGTCACCGACACGGTCGCCAACCTGCAGCGCCTGGAGGTCCTCCTCAAGGAGGTCGACCGGCCCCAGATTTCCAGCTTTATCCCGAAGTTCTACGCCGTGCACAACCAGCAGGCGGCCGACGTCGTGACCAAGATGAAAGCGCTCCTCACCGGCGCGATCCAGCTGCAGATCGGCACCGCCACAACCTTCCAGGCCGATGAGCGGACGAACCAGATTGTCGTCATCACCGATCGCCGTGAGATCCCCTTTTTCGACGACCTGATCGCCAGGCTCGACGTCAAGTCCGCCCCGAACACCCGGACCGTCGTGATCTACCTCAAACATGCCGACGCCAAGGACATGCAGACCCTCCTCTCCTCGGTGATCAGCGGCCAGACCGCCGCGACCCAAAAGGCCGGCAACCAGGCGGTGCGCCCCGAGCAGGTCACCGCCGCCGCCGGCCTGGGGCAGGGCCAGCCCTTCGGCGCCACGCCGGCCCCCGGCCAGCCGGCCCAGATTCCGATCGGGCCGATGGCCGCGATCGGCGGAGAACGGGGCGCATCGGCCGCGGCCGGGGCCAACGCCAGCGAATTCACGAGCCTGGCCACGGTCATGGCCGATGAGCGCAGCAACTCGGTCGTCGTCTCCGGCACGGTCGAGGACGTGGGCCTGATGGAGGAGCTGGTGAACCAGATCGACATTCCCCTGGCCCAGGTCCGCATCGAGGTGATCATCGCGGAAGTCACCCTCTCGGACACCGACATCAGCGGGATCACGGCCCTCAATCTCGGGATCACGAGCAATTCCAGCGGCGCCTCGACGATTTCGACCTTCGCCGGCGGCGGCGCCAATGCGACGACCGGGGGCAGCAGCATCGCCGGCTGGGACTTCACCAACGGCATCGTCAATCCCCTGGCGGTCAACGCCGCCCTGAACGCTTCGAGCGCCGGCTCCAAGAACGTGGTCCACGTCCTCTCCGCGCCGATCATCATGACGGCGAGCAACAAGGTGGCCGACATCATGGTCGGCGAGCAGCTGCCGATCCTGACCGGCGGGACCACCACTGGCGTCACCACCGGGACCGTCCCGGAATCGACCTTCACCACGACCTACGAGAACGTGGCGACCGAGCTCAACGTGACGCCGATCATCGGCGACAATGGCGACATCCAGATGACGATCGACCAGCAGGTGAACGACATCATCGGGCAAACGCCCATCAGCGGCAGCGAGCAGCCCATCATCGGCCACCGCGAGGCCAAGTCGTACGTCACGGTGAAAGACGGCCAGATGCTGGTCCTGGGCGGCATGCAGCGCACCCAAAAATCCTCCCTCCAGAACAAGATCGGGTTCCTCTACGAGATCCCGATCATCAGCCAGCTCCTGGGCGGCAACACCGACGATTTGGAGCGCACCGAGCTGCTATTCTTCATCCGGCCCCACATCATCCCGCCGGAGAAAGGCACGCCGGACACGATCAAGGAGATCGATTCGATGTCCAACAAGGACCAGATCCTCGACTACCTCCGGAATCCGACCAGCGGCAACAACAACGACAAGAAGCAGAACTTCCTCGACCGGTTCAAGGGCGACTAGGCCCGCGGCCTCTTCCGGCATGTCCGCATTCCTTGATGATTCCCTGCCGGCGTCCCTGGCGGCGCGGCTCTCCGCCGAGCAGCTCCAGGCCGTGCAGGAGGCCAACCGCGCGACCCGCCTGGCCGTGCTCGCAACCGTCCTGGGCCTGACCGAGCCCGACGCCCTGGCGGCGGTGGCGGCGGCCTCCGGGCTGCCGGTGGCGCTCAACCTGGAGACCGACCCCAACGCCCGCGGCCTGCTGCCCGCCCGGCTGGTCCACGATTACCAGATCATCCCGATCAAGAAGGGCCCGGCCGAAGCGCCCGCCGCCGAAGAAGTCACCGCCGCCACCCCCCTGCACCTGGCCACGGCGTGGCCGCCGGACGCGACGATGGACGACTGGATCCGCACCTTCACGCCGCGGCCCCTGGTCTGGCATCTGGCCGTGCCGGAGCGCGTGCATCAGCTGATCATTGAGAACTTCGGCGTCGGCTCCCATTCGCTCGAGGACAGCGATGACGAGGGCTACGTGGCGCCCGAGGCCCAGCAGCAGGCCGAGGAGGTGGTCGACGAGGACGCCGCCGTGGTGCGCTTCGTCAGCGATGTCATCAGCCAGGCGATCGAGGACCAGGCGACCGACATCCATTTCGAGCCGCAGGAGGGGCAGCTGCGGATCCGCTACCGGGTCGACGGCCTGCTGGTGCCCGTGCCGATGCCCGAGAACCTGCTGCGCTTCCAGGACGCGATCATCTCGCGGCTGAAGATCATGGCCCGCCTGAACATCTCCGAGCGGCGCCTGCCGCAGGACGGCCGGATCAACTTCAAGGGCAACGGGGTCGTCCTCGACATCCGCGTCTCGACGATCCCGACGATCTACGCCGAATCGATCTCGCTGCGCCTGCTCAACCAGAAGAAAGAGGCGTACACGATGGACCGGTTGGGGATGAGCGCCGACGAGCAGGCGCAGATCGTCCAGATCCTGGACTACCCCCATGGCATCATCCTGGTCACCGGCCCCACGGGCTCGGGCAAGAGCACCACGCTCAACGCCTTTCTGCGCAAGATCAACTCGACCGACCTGCGGATCATCACGATCGAGGACCCGATCGAATACGAGGTGCCCGGCGTCAACCAGATGCAGGTGCGGCCGGAGATCGGGCTCACCTTCGCCGACGCCCTGCGCCACGTCCTGCGGCAGGATCCCGACGTCATCATGGTCGGCGAAATCCGCGACAAGGACACGGCCGAGATCGCGATCCGCGCCTCCCTGACCGGCCACCTGGTCTTCTCGACCCTGCACACCAACGACGCCCCGGGGGCGATCACCCGGCTGATCGACATGGGGATCGAGCCCTTCCTCGTCGCCTCGGCGATCGAATTGGTCATCGCCCAGCGGCTCGTCCGCCGGCTCTGCGTCAACTGCAGCCGTTCGGCTCCGGTCAGCAAGATCAAGCTCAAGGAGTCGCTGGCGATTTTGGGCTGCGATCCGGCCGAGGCCGAGCGGGTCGAAGCGCTGAAGCAGCCGGTCGGCTGCGACCGCTGCCGCGGCACGGGCTACCGCGGCCGCATCGGCCTCTTCGAAATCTTCCGGCTGAGCGACGAAATCCACGAGTTGGTCCTCAAGCGCGAGAGCACCCGCACCCTGACCGACTGCGCCCGCCAGCACGGGATGCGCACCCTCGGCCAGAGCGGCTGGGAGAAGATCAAGGCGGGCAGCACGACGCTGGACGAGGTCCTGCGGGTGGTGACCGTGTCGGACAGCTAAGATGGCGCGCTTTTCCTACTCCGGCCGGGACCGCGCGGGCGCTCCGCAGGCGGGCGACCTCGAGGCGGCGAGCCGCCGCGACGCCCTGCGGATCCTGACCAGCCGCGGGGTCCAGGTGTCCCGGGTGGCCGAAAGCCAGGTCCTCGCCGGCAAGGCGAAGGCCCCGGCGCCCGCCCCGCCCGCGGGCGGCGGCTTCGCCCTCCGGCTGGGCGCCGGCAAGACGACCCCCCGCCGGGCCGAGCAGCTTTCGTTTCTGGAATCGCTGTACGACCTCACCTCGAGCGGCTTGTCCGCCGGCGAGGCCGTGCGGATGCTCTCGGTGCGGATCAAGGAGCCGCGGCTGCGGACCCTGACGACGGCGCTGTGGGAGCGCGTCAGCGAGGGCTCGCCCCTGTCCCGCGCGCTGGGGGAATTCCCGGAGGTCTTCGACTCGGCGACGATCAACCTGATCCAGGCGGGGGAGGCCACCGGCTCCCTCAACGACACCCTGGCGCGGCTGATCGCCCACCTGAATGAGCGCAAGGAGCTGCAGCGCCAGCTGGTGACCGCGCTGGCCTATCCGATCTTCATGATCTTCGTCGCCTCCGGCGTCGTCCTTTTCTTCCTCTTCTTCCTCCTGCCGCGGCTCCAGAACCTGCTCGACTCGCTCGGAGGCACGATGCCCACCTCGACCCAGGTCCTGGTCGGCATCTCCCACTTCGCGCTGCACTACGGGATCCTGGTCGTGATCGCCGGGGCGATCGCCGCGATCTCGTTCTGGCGCTGGCGCCAGACCGAGGCCGGCCGGAGCGCGACCGACGCCTGGATGCTCAAGGCTCCCCTGCTGGGGCCCTTTCTGGTTGCTCGCACGGTGCTCGAGTTCAGCCAGACCCTCTACGTCCTCCTCGACAACGGCATCACGGCCTCCGAGGCGCTGAAGATGACCGAGCGGCAGATCACCAACCGCGTCCACCAGCACGCCTTTCACACGGCGACGGCGCGGGTCCTCGAGGGGGAGGCCCTGTCCGTGGCGATCACCCGCACCAACTGCTTTCCGGAACTGGTGCTCGACCGCCTCGCGGTCGGCGAGAACACGGGCAACGTCGTGCCGAGTCTGCGCGACATCGCCAAGTCCTACCAGAAGGTGATTTCCAGCCGGCTCTCCATGTTCACCAGCGTGATCGCCACGGCGGTGCTGATGGGCGTCTTCCTTTTTGTCGGCTTCATCGCCTTCGCGATCGTGAGCGCGGTCTTCCAGGTGAGCGCGAGCTTCAAGCTGAACTGAGGCGGCCCGGTGCGGCCGGCGCCCGGCCTTAGGGATCCTCGAAGACTTCGATCAGCGCGGTTCCGCCGGCGCCCGAAGGGCTCGAGACCTGGGCCGTGTAGTTGCCGGGCGGCAGGGTGATCAGGACCGCGGAGTCCGCGCTCCCGGGATTGGACCAGGCGTACGCGTATACGGCGCTCGCCGCGGCGGCGATCTGCGGGTCCCCGCCCCACCCCGCGTTCGCGGCGAGCAGGATGTCGCCGCTCGCCGTGCTGTACACCTGCAGCTGCGGGTCCGGCATGGCGCCGGCGACACTAAACGGCGCCGGCGTGAGCGCGGGGCCCCAGGCGCGGATCAGCACCGTCTTCGCCGTCGCTCCCCCCACGACAAAGCCGGCCGTCAGCGCGTTGCCGGCCCCGGCATTGACCTGGGCGAGGGAGGAAAGATTGATCAGGCGGGGCGTGGACGGGCTGTAGGCGCCGCTCGCCGTGTCGTCGTACACCTCCGCCAGGGCCAGCCCGAAGCCGGCGCCGTTGGGATTGCCGGTCAACTGGACGCTGTAGCTGCCGGACGCGAGCGTGCTGACCAGGGCCGCGTCCAGGCTGCCATTCGCCAGCGGGAAGGCGTAGGTGTTGGCTTCCGCGGCCGTGACCGCGGCCTGATTGGTACCCCAATTGTCATTGGTGGCCAGCACCGTGCCCGAGCCCTGGGCGAACAACTGGATCACCGGATCGGCCAGGGTGTCCGTCTGGTTGAACGGCGCCCCCGCCAGGAGCGGGCCGTCGCCCCGCAGCAGGAGGGTCTGCGTGCCGCCGGTGCCCGCGCCGCCGACCTCGAAGCCGACCGTGAGCGGCTTGGAGCCGTTGCCGGCCGCGGTCAGCACCGAAAGATTGCCCAGCCGGCCGGGATTGGACGTCGCCTGCACGGTCAGCACCGCCGCCTGGCTGGTCGCGTTGCCGGCGGAGTTGGTCGCCACGCAGGTGTAATTGCCGGCCGTCGTCGCCCCGCTCACCACCAGACGGGGCGAGGTGGCTCCGGCGATCGGGGAATTGTTGAAGCGCCACTGGTAGGTCGGCGCGGGGAAGCCGGAGGCGGCGGCCGAGAAGACCACCGTGGTCGGAGTCTGCGCGATGGTCAGCGAATTGGGCTGGAGGGTGAAAGCCGGGGCGATATTGGTCGCGGTGACCACGACCGTGTAGCTCAAGACCGATGAAGAGGGCGGCCGGTCGGCCGGGTATTCAAAGGCCTGGATGGCCAGGAAGTAACTGCCCGCCGTAGTCGGGGTGCCCGAGAGCTCTCCATACCCGTTCGGCGTGTTGACGCTTCCCGCGCTCGTGAGCCCGCTGAAATTCAGGCCCGCCGGCCAGGCATTGCCCGAAATCGACCAGGAGCCGGCCTCGATGGATGATCCGGAAAGGCCGAAGACGACCGGATTCATCGGCACGCCGGCCGCGACCGTGACCGTGGTCGGGCTGCTGGAGCTCGGGACAATCGTCGTCGCCCCGGCGAGGGCGTCCAGGGCGCCGAGCGAGGCGGCCGCGAGCGTGCCCGAGCGCAGGACTGCGGCCAAGGGAGAGCGGAAGGCCCAGTCGCCCGCGTCCAGCAGGGCCCGGGTCATGGGCGTCCGCTGCAGGAGCGCGGCCAAAACGGCCACCGGCAGGCGGGCGCGGAGGGCGGACCGTAGGATTAGGCGGCTAAGATTCATTCCCTGAGGAGCTTAATTGCAGACAACTCCCCTAATGACGAGTTCCGGCTCCGCCCGATTACAGGCGGAGCGAGGGTATTTTCCGCCGCGGGCCAGGGCCCGCGTAGTCAACTCCGCCCTACTGGCGGCCCGGGTTCTAGTTGCAACCGCAGCCGCTGCCCCCGACGCCCTTGCCGCCCGAGGCGGCTTCCCGCGCAAAATACACGTGCTCGGAAAACGTGCCGTCAAGCGGGTCGCGGTCGGGCCGCATGGTGTAGTCGGCGAGCGTCGCGCGCTGCCAGGGCTTCACCCGGACGAGGTCCGGATTGGCGCAGCCGCCCAGCAGGGCGCCGGCCGCGGCCAGGCCGCTTAGGGCAAGGAGAGTTTTCATGGGAAGAGTCATTCGGCCAGCAGCCGGTCGAGCTCGCCGCGGATCGCCCGCTCCGTCTCCGCGCCGCGGAAGCCGACATGGATAAAGCGCACCCGGCCGTCGCGGCCGAGGAGGTAGCTGGTGGGCATCGTCGGCACGCTGACTTGGCTCACGAACTTCTGGTCCAGGTCCCGGACCGTGGCGAAGGGAGGGGAGAGCCTGCGGATGAAGCCCGCGTAATCGGCGAACCTCTCGTCGACGCTCACGGCCACGATCACCAGGCCCTTCGCGGCGTAGTCGGCCTGGATCCGGGCGTAGGCGGGAAACGACGCCTTGCAGGGCGCGCACCAGGAGGCCCAGAAGTCGACCAGGACGACGTCGCCGGTCGTCTTCGGGATCGTCCCGTCGCCCAGTTCGGCCGGGCTGAGCGCGGGGAACAGGTCGCCGACCTTCACCTCCGCGCGCAGCCCGGGGCCGGACGCCAGGGCGGCGGTCAGGCAGCCGAGGAGAAAAACGCTCTTAGCTCGTGACGACATAGTGGTTGAATCCGCGGGTTTGGGCGCGGGCGCCCTCCATTAGGAGAAGCCCTTCGGCGCCGGGGCAGGCCTGGATGAAATCGAGGCCCTTGGGGACCCCGAGGATGAACGCCGTGGTCGAGAGCATGCCGGCCTGCAGGCAGGTGCCGGCGATGACGGTGGCCTGGGCGCAGCCGTTGGCCACCGGGGAGCCGGTGCGCGGATCGATGATGTGCCCATAGCGGCGGCCGCCGACCGTGAAGGAACGGATGTAGTCGCCCGAGGAGGCGACGCCGCGGCCGCCGCCGATCGCGATGCTGCCGGCCGCCGAACCCGGTTTCCAGGGGTCCTCGAGCCCGATGTGCCAGGCCGGACGGCCCGGCGGGGTCCCGAGGGCGCGCAGGTCGTGGCCGAAATCGACCAGGACGTTGGCGAGCCCGCAGCCGGTGGCGATTTGGGCCACGATGTCCACGGCGTATTCCTTGCCGAAGCCGCCGAAATCCAGCGCCATGCCGGCCTCGGGCAGGAAGATCCGGCCGGGGCTGCGCTGCACCCGCGGCCAGCCCACGAGCCGCAGCGCGGCGGCGATCTGCGGGGCGGACGGCACCACCGGGGGCGCGGCCTTCCAGTTCCATAGGCGCAGGAGCGGCAGCGCCGTCGGATCGAGCACCCCCTGGGTCATGAAGTGCAGCGTGTCGCAGAGCTTGAACAGCTGCTCGGCCTCGGCGTCCACCTCCGTCCAGCTTTGGCCCGCGGCCGAATTGATCCGGCTGATGAGGCTGTCGGGCCGGAAGCGGGAGTACTTGGCCTCGAAGGCCTGCACCCAAGCCACGGCCTGGCCCTCGAACTGTCTCGCCTGGGTGTCCCCCCCGGGAGCGTCGTACTGGACCTCGCACTGCGTGCCCAGCGCGGGGAAGGAGAGCTTGCGCAAGGGTGGGCCGACGGAAGTGCCGGGCGGCTGGGGCGCCGGGGCGCGGTGGGACTGGGCGAAGAAGGCCATGGCGGCTACCAGGAGTACTTCAGGCCGGCCCGGGTGACGGTCGCCCGGTAGTAGGCGGTCTGCGGGGTGATCCCGTCGGTGCCGCGCTGGCCGTAGGCTTCGATCCCGACGTCGAATTGCAGGGCCTCGGTCGCCTGCCAGATCACCTTCAAGCCGGAGTCCAGCCCGTGAAAGGACGATAGGCGCGCATCGGAGGAATAGAACGGGCCTCGCGGATTGGGCTGGCGGGCCGGGCTGATCGCAGCGGGCAGTTCGTAGTAGTAAAAATCCGCCGCGGTCTGCCCGTAGCAGCGCGCCATCGGCCGGACGATGAACTTGGAACCCAGATGCTGGTACCAGTCCAGTTCGGCGGTGCCGCTTGTGATCCCCCAGGTGTCGTGGGTGTAGCGGTAGCTCGCCTCCACGGCGCCGTGGACCGCGGCGAAGGCGTGCTTCAGCGAGGCCAGGGCGATCCCCTTGCTGCGGTCGTGCGGGCGGTTTTCGGAGAAGTCCTCCGGCAGAAAGATTCCGGGCAGGACCTGCACGTCGGCCAGGACCAGCTTGTAGGGCTCGCCGAGGTAGCCGGTCGCCCGGCTCCAGGTGAGGTCCAGCGAGACGGTGGTCTGCGGATCGATCAGCTGCGTCAGCCCGACGATGGCGTCGTTGGTGCGCTTCCGGACCCAGGCCGGCTGGTAGAACACCTGGATGTCGTTGTCCGTCCCGGCCGCGCCGACCAGCAAGGTGGTGTTCTTTTGGTTCAGATCGGTCACGGTATTGAGCGACCAGCCATTCGACACGTAATCATGCTCCAGGCTGCGCGAGTAGCCAGCCGAGAGGTTGACCGGCCCGAGCTGGTCGGAGAGATCGGTGTTCCAGGCCTTGCGCCGGTCGGTCAGCTGTGAGAGGGCCACCTGCTGGCCGCCCGCCGGGGCCGGGTTCCCGTTGGGGGTGGCGCCCGTGATCGCATCCATGACCCCGCCCAGCTGGAAATGCAGGTCGCTCGTCAGGTCCTGGTCCAGGAGCGCCCCCTCGGTCTGCACCGTGATCCGGCCGCCCGCCTCCCGGTAGTTCTCGTACTCGGTCGCCAGGTCGTTGTCCGCGCGGGCCGGCCGCGGACTGCCGAGGAGGAGCGCCAGGGCGAGGGTGGCGGCGGCGCCGCGGCGGGAGGAGGAGCGTTGGGTCATCGTTTGGGCTGCGCGGTTAAACGATATATGCCCGGACAGCGCAAATATTCCCGGGTTTGTCCGGCGGCCGCCTCCGCCCCCGGGCGCGCTCAGGGCGCCGAGTGCACCACTTCCACCGAGGAAATCTTCATCGCGACGTTGAGATTCTTGGGGTCTCCCGGCGCGGCCAGCACTCCCATCGATTCGATCGTGATGTACGGGGCCCGGCGCTGCAAATTGACGTAAAAGGGCAGGAGCGCCTCCCAGGCCACGCCACTCATCGTGAGCGGAATGGTATGCACGGCAAACTGCCCCAGGCTTTCGTCCGCGGGCGCGCCGATCTGGAACTTGAGGCCCGCGTCGGTGGCCAGCCCATTCACGGCGGCGACCAGCTTGTTGGAATCGAGCGTGTCCGCCTGGTTCAGCTGGGCGGTGGCCGCGGCGCCCGCGCGCTCGATCGCGCCGCGGTTGTTCAGCCACAGGGCCTGGGTCTTCAGGTCGGAGGTGGTGTGGCGCTGTGCGGACCAGAACTTGCCCACGCGGCCGCTCCAGCTGGAGAACCAGAAAATCGCCACGCCCAAGGCGAAGGCGATCATCAGGATCTTCTCCCGCAGGAGGCGGCCGAGGAAAAAGGACCGGAGGGTGAGGATCATGTGGAGGGCAGCGTACCCGGCTGGATCGTGCCGGGCTTGAAGGTCATCACGATGGTGAATTCCGTGAAGTTCTGCCGGCTGGTGCCCGGCTTGATCGTCACGCTCTGGCAGGAGGGCAGCGCCTGCAGTTTGTCCCGGTAGACGTCGATCTCGGCCGCGTTGGGCGTCTGGGCGACCACCGAGAGCGAATAGATGTCCGTATCGCTGGTCTCCGTGCGCAGGAAGACGATGTCGGACGAGGGCTTCTGCAGGTGCATGACCGAGAGCATTTCGAGCGGCAGGCGCCGCTTCGTGCTGAGGTCCTCGATCTTGTGGGCGACCTCGTCTGCGGCGATGATCCGGTCGACCGTGGGGGCCTGGGCCTTGTACTGCACCCGCCGGGTTTCCTGCCACAGGCCGCCGGCGAACAGGGCCAGTTCGCCCAGGAGCAGCAGGAGGAAGGCGGCGCCGCAGGCCACGCCCACCCGCCAGAGCGCGAGGTCCCGCCGGCGCGCCCGGCGCAGGGCGGCCAGTTCGTCCTTGTCGCGCACGTCCAAGGCGGCCGCGGCCGCCGCGGAGAAGTGGGACCGGACCTCGCCCGACCGGAACGCGATCGATCCGTCGCGGGCGCCGGCCTCGGGCGCCGGGGCCCCCGCCAGCTCGACCACCGCCTTGCTCTCGAACCGGCGCAGCAAGTCCTCGCGCGCCTTGGCCCGCTCCTCGTCGGTGGCCTCCGCGGCGAGCGGGGCGAATATGACCCGGCTGGGCACGGCTCCCTGGCCCCAATGCACGGCCGTGAGCCCCTCGGCCGAGGGCAGGACGAGCGTCGTCGCGGGCGGCAGGGCGGTCCCCAGGATCGACGCGAAGGCGGGCAGGACCAGTTCGGCGCCAGTCCAGGCCTCCGTCTGCTCGGCCGTGAAGCGCCGGCGATAGGAAGCGAAGGCCAAAGCGTGATCGGAGCCGGGCACCCAATAGTACCCGTAATAAAGGTGCGGCAGGGGAAAGGGCGCCACCGCTTCGAGGGCCAGCTCGATCTGGCCGCCCACGGCCGCGTCCGGCTCCTCGCCCACGGCCGCCGGCGCCACCGGCAGCGAGCGGGAGAAGAACAGGGCGTCCGGCAGCAGCACGACGCGCGGGGGCGGCGGGCCGGCGCGGAAGAGCTTAAAGGGGGAGGCGCACATCGGAGTCTAACCGGGACAGGGCGGACATCAGGTCGGAGGAGGCGGCGGAGGGGGAGGAGGCGTCAGAATCTCGTTGTTTTCGCGAATTTCCAAGATCGTAAACGGGAAGCGAAGATTGGCGCTTTGGGCGGCGGAGATTTGAGCCTTGGTCGGGACGGAATTGTTGACATCCTGCCCGATCTGGCCGGGCAGGAGCTCCTGGGACCCTGATTCTCCGGAATTGTCGCTTTGGGTGTTCTTTTTTCTGTCGGTGGCGGTGGTTTGGACGGTGGAGGCCCCTCCCTGGGGGGAGATCACCGCCTCCAGGCGGAACTGGGAGGAGCCGTCGTGGACGGTGACAAAAATGCGCAGCGCCGAGATCGTGGTGCCGAAAACCTTGGGGTTTCCCGCCGGGCCGAGGACATTCACGATCTGGGTCTCATTTTCGAACCATTGAACTCCCAGCGGGTTAGGTTCGACAAAATCCCCCTTGCCCGCCAGGTAGTCGGTCACGTTGTCCATCTGGGTCGGCGGAAACTGGCCCAGGCCGACCACGATGTCCTGGTTGGTGCCGTTGATGTTCGGCATCGGGTAGTTGAAGAGCGAAAAATCGCTGCGAAAACGCCACCACAGGTCGTTGGGCCGCCCGTTGGCGTCATAAAACTGATCGCGGGCGTAATCGATGTCCGCCAGCTCGTCGTAGGAGCGCAGGGCCCGCATCGGCTGGTCGTATGGGATCGCGCTCTGCTCATAGTCGGGGGCGGGAGCCACCTTGGCGATGTGGTTTTCCCGCATCCAGACGAGGAGAACGTCGCTCAGGTGCTGCGCATCGTCCTCGGTCATGTTCCAATTCTCGAACATGCTCATCATCTGCG
>Ga0302320_10003870_pt1 | contig 34365 bp, 30 predicted proteins | sample Bog_T0_3_FD_202130 | JGI IMG/M metagenome (GOLD analysis project Ga0302320, IMG submission 202130) | Peat permafrost microbial communities from Stordalen Mire near Abisko, Sweden - Bog_T0_3 | ecosystem: Environmental > Terrestrial > Soil > Wetlands > Peat | place: Sweden: Abisko, Stordalen Mire...
ATTTGGCCCAGGATTTGTCGTTGCCGAGCCGGACAACCGCCCAAGCCACCGGAACAAGGAAGTACTTTTCACTTCGCTGACATACTTCGTGGCGCCGGCCCATGCCAGCATTGAGGGTTCGTACCGGTTCTTTCACGATTCTTACGGTGTCTTCAGCCACACCATAGATTTGAGCTGGCACGAGTGGCTTGGGTCGCATGTCATCATCGAGCCCCATTTTCGTTTTAGCGAGCAATCTGCCGCAGATTTTTACACCACGTATTTCACCGGCACCTTTAATCCGGGCGCGCCTCCGCCTGGCTCTTATTCCTCGGACTACCGGCTGTCGGAGCTTTACACCTTGGATTATGGGCTGCAAGCGACATTCGTCATCGACAAGAATACCCGGATCATTGCCGGCTATCATCGCTACGAAATGTATGGATTGGACAGCTCGACTCCGAGCTCGATGTATCCCAAAGCCCATGTATTCACAATCGGATTCTCGATATTATGGTAATGAACAGCCCGGGCAGCGCCGCCGAAGCCGTTGACCGCGTGAAGCAGTCGGCACGGTCTTTCGTGGACAATGGTGTGCATCGATTGGATTTTCGGTCGATGAGCACAGCCTGTCAGGTCAAAGTGCATGGCGCAGCCGACTCCGCAGTGAAAGACTTTGAAGGCGCGGCGGTCGAATGGGTAGGCCGGTTTGAAGGGCGTTATTCAAGGTTCATTCCCGACAGTCTCATCAGCCGGATCAATGCGGCGGCGGGCGAACATTGGGTGGAAATCGATCCCGAAACCGAACGGCTGTTCAGCCTTTGCCAGGAGCTGTTTTTCTTTACCCGCGGCTCATTTGATCCGACTGCGCTACCGCTCATCCAGCTCTGGAACTGGAAGCAACAGCCGGCGAAGCTACCACTCGCAGATGCCATCGAAACTGCGCAAGCCTTGGTAGGCTGGAACAAAATTCAGCGCCGACCGGGTGCCATCTTTCTACCCCAGCGAGGCATGGCCATCGATTTGGGCGGGATCGGAAAGGAATACGCCGTCGATTGCGTCATGAACCTGGCCATTGAGCGCGGGATTTCCAATGCATTGGTGGATTTCGGCCAGGACGTCCGGGTGCGGGGCCATGCGCCGAATAAGGCGCATTGGATGATCGGCCTGGAAGACGCCTTGATGCCCGGCAAATGCTGGACCGGCGTGGCCGTGACAGACCATGCGATCGCCACCTCCGGCGACTATTTTCGCAATTTCACCGTCAACGGCGTTCGCTACGGCCATATCCTGGATCCACGGACCGGCTATCCGGCATTGAACGAGTGCCGGGCTGCGCATGTGATTGCCCCAAGTTGCACGATGGCCGGACTGCTTTCCACCAGCATTTGTGTGCTGGGCGCCAAAGATGGCATGGAGCTGGTTGAAATGCATCCTCAGGCGGCAGCGGCGATTGCGACCAATGCCAAAAAACTTTATTCCCGTAAATTCCATGAATACATCCCCGCTTAAAAAAGTGATTCCAGTTGCGCTATTGATCGGATCCTTGCTCACCGCGAATGCGGCATTAAAAGTGGGAGATTCGCTGCCGGATATCTCCACTTTCCAACTCGAAGGGAAGTTGCCCGATGCGATGAAAGGCAAAGTGGTAATCGTCGATTTTTGGGCGTCCTGGTGCCTGCCCTGCGCCAAATCCTTTCCGACGATGGAAGAGCTGCAGAAAAAATATGGAGACCGGCTCGTGGTCCTGGCGGTGAACGTCGATGAGAAAGCGGCGAACATGGATAAGTTTCTGAAAAGTCATTCCGTATCGTTCACCGTGGTCCGTGATGGCAAACAAAGATTAGTGGAAGTCGTTTCGCCGGAAACAATGCCGACGTCGTTCATTTTGGATCCCAACGGCAAGGTGTGTTTTCTGCACAACGGCTTTTACGGAGAGAAGACCCGCCATGAGTACATCAAAGAAATTGATTCCTTGCTGAAATAGACTATGAACAACCTGACTTTTCTGTTTGCCGCGGCGACGGTGCTATTGGCGGGCGGAGGTTGTGCCAACGTCAAACCGTGGCAACGCGAGAATCTGGCCGACTACACCATGCGGTCGGACCGCGACCCGGTCGGAGACGGCCAAGCGGAGCACATCTGGTTTTCGCGTGAAGAGGCCAATGGCGGGGCCGGTGTCGGTGGGGGAGGCTGCGGCTGCAACTAATTTATTCAACACATTCTGAAACTAAACAACCCATGAAGATCATTTTTCAAAGACAGGCCATTCTGCTGGCGGCGCTGTTACAACTTCTGCCAATCGTCCGCGCTTTTTTCATCAATCCGACCGCGTCCTCCGGCTTTGCCTTTGTCCTGCGTTGGGGAATCGGCGCCGCCACCGCAGTCGGCGCGGTGGACGCGGTCTCAGGGGCAACAACGGCCTATTTCACCTCGGCCAACACGTTCACCGGTACCGTCGCTGTGCCATTTACGAATAATATCACGCTCGCAAACACAACATCGGTTGGTAGCTCGCTGGCGGTGATCACGACGAATTCAATTTCGGCGGTTTTGTCGACCTTTGGGCAAAGCACCAACTTTGCCATGCCACCGGGGCTGGCACTGCAACTTCTGGCTGACGTTAACCTGCTGAGCCCGGTTTATGATGCCATTCATGGAATACCAACCACTCCCGGAACCAATATTTTCACAATCTCCATGGAATACCCAAGCCGAGGTGCAATCATTTCGACTGACGTGACGATTGTCATTCTCCCAGCTACGATACCCACACCGGTTATTACCAATCAACCGGCGGCCACGACCAATTTAGTTGCCCGTGATCCATCGTTCAGTGTCACGGCGGGGCCTCCGCCCCTGCTCTACCGTTGGTTTTTCAATACCAATACGCCGCTGCCAAATGCGACCAATTCCACGTTGACGCTGACCAATGTGCAGCCAAGCCAGGCTGGTTTTTATAACGTCGTCGTTGCCGGCTCCGGCGGTGCGGTCACCAGTACCCCGGCACAGCTCACCGTCTGGCAGCCGCCCGTGATTACCCGCCAGCCTGCGGGCCAGACGAATCTGGCCGGAAGCCAAGCCAGCTTTAGCATTGTTTCAGGCGGCTTTCCGGCTTTGAACTATCAATGGTTATTTAACAGCGCGCTGCTGGCGAATGCCACCGGTCCGGCGTTTACCATTACCAGTATTCATCTGAGCCAGGCGGGAAATTATTTCGTCATCGTCACCAATGCCGCCGGCGCCGTGACCAGCTCGGTCGCACCACTCATCGTCACAGTCCCAGCAGCCCCGCCGATTACTTCAACATCTGCCACTGTGACCGGAGGACTCTTTCAGTTCACCTTCAACCCGGTCGCCGGATTGACAAACACAGTACAAATGAGCGCGAACCTGGCGACGGGAACTTGGGGAGTCTTGACCAATATACCCCCCCCCGCCACGACAAATCCCATCACCGTCTTTGACAAGATCAACAACAGCAACCAGTTTTACCGGATACAAATTGTTCCGTGACGAGACTATTGCTATAACTAAAATTGATGTCTCCAGAAAAAGTGGAAATCACTCAACGAATTCGAACCATCATCGCGGCATGCCTCTGCCTTGTGCTCGGGGGCAGTCGCTTTGCCATGGCGCAAACTGACTTGTCCTCGTTTGGTGACGCTTCACCCCACACCAAGGCAACCGTGATTTTGTCCTCGGATATGGCCAAGCCGGGCGACACGATTCTGGCGGGCGTGGACCTAAAAATGGACGCGGGATGGCATATCTATTGGAAAAATCCCGGCAGCGCCGGTATTCCCACCGAAATCAAATGGCATTTGCCTGCGGGAATTTCGGCCGGCGAAATTCAATGGCCATTGCCGAAGAAAATTCCGCCGGTCGATTTGACGGCTTATGGATTCGAGGATGAAGTGGTGTTGATCGTTCCCCTGACCCTCGCGAGCAATCTCCCTTCCGGGCCGCTCGATTTAAGCGCGGACCTTTCCTGGCTGGAATGCAAGGAGCAGTGCGTACCCGGTAAGACCTCCGTTAAAACCACATTGAATATCGGGTCGGAAACCAAGCCGTCTTCATCGGCGCAAGTCATCCAAACCTGGGCAGGCAAGGTTCCCAAGAAGGTGTCCGATTGGACGGTGAGCGCGTGGTGGGAACCAACCACAAACGCCGACGAACGCACCCTCATTATAGCTGGACGTCATCTGTCCGGCCTGGGAAGCAACGCGACTTTGGGCAAAGTGGATTTCTATCCGGACGCCAACGACCATTATGAGATCGATGGCGCGATCGAAAAATCGCAGGTTCCTAATTTCGATTTTGCCATTCGAAAGCCTTTCAAGAAATTGGATGGCGATTGGCCAACCAACATCACGGGCACGCTCGCCCTTGAAATTGGCAACGCGATGGGCGGAACGGATGTTTCCTTTCCGGTCGCCGCCTCGGCGCCCCCCGCGGAAATGTCGGTTTCTTCGGAAACGGATGGCTCCGATTTTGGTTCAAAGCCACTCTGGTTGAAGCTCGTGTATGCCTTTATCGGGGGGTTGATATTAAACATCATGCCCTGTGTTTTGCCTGTGATCGCCTTGAAGATTCTCGGGTTCGTAAGCGAGGCTCGCAGTTCCCCAGGACACGTCCGTGTCCTCGGCGGAATTTATGCTGCCGGAGTTCTGTTCTCATTTGCTGCGCTAGCGACCATAGTCATTGCGATTAAAGCCGCCGGCCATCAAATTAGCTGGGGAATGCAATTCGGGAATCCTGTGTTCATCGTATGCCTGGCCACCTTGGTAACCCTAATCGCGCTTAATCTGTTCGGAATATTTGAAGTTAATCTCGGCAGCCGAGTAATGGATTCGGCCGGTGAGCTTGCCTCGAAACGAGGTGCGCCGGGTGCCTTCTTCAACGGCGTGCTGGCGACCGCATTGGGCACGCCCTGTACCGCACCCTTCTTAGGTGCAGCACTAGGCTTCGCTTTTGTCCAAAGTGCGCCGGTTATTTTATTATTCTTTCTAACTGTCGGGCTCGGGCTGGCCTCGCCGTATGTAATTTTGAGTTGGAATCCCGCATGGTTAAAATTTTTACCAAAACCAGGCATTTGGATGGAGAAATTCAAGATCGCGATGGGATTTCCGATGCTAGCAACGGTTGTGTGGCTCGTTAATATTGCGGTAAGCAGTTATGGTAGGCACACATTATGGCTCGGAATTTTTCTGGTTATTATTGCAGCCGCCGCCTGGGTTTTTGGCGAATTCTTTCAGCGGGGCCGCAAACATGTCAATCTGGCGCTCGCCGCTGTTTTGATTCTGGTTGTGGGCGGCTATGCGTACGCTTTGGAGGAAGAATTGCAATGGCGCAAGGTGCAACCACCGGAGGCGGGCGGTGGAACGTCGGAGAATATCCCGGGCGGCATTCTCTGGCAACCTTGGTCACCGAAAGCAGTGGCTGACGCCCGCGCCGCCGGACACCCGGTTTTGGTAGATTTTACCGCTACCTGGTGCTTTACGTGTCAGGTTAATAAAAAGACCAGCATCGAGATTCCAGCGGTTCGTTCAAAACTTAGTTCGCTGAATTTTGTAGCTTTGGTGGGCGACAATACGTTGGTTCCCGATAGCATAATCAAGGAACTGGCTCGTTTCAAACGGGCGGGTGTTCCTCTGGTTCTCGTTTATCCAAAAGACCTGGAGAAAAGCCCGATTGTGCTACCCGAAGTGTTGACCCCGGGGATCGTCCTCAATGCTCTGGAGAAAGCGGCCAAATAACGAGTTTCCCGTTTGCCCGTGGTAAGGCGGGCGCTATCCGGCACACCGTCGCAGCAAGTTGTGGATCGGTCACCACACGCGCGAAAATGGCGAGTGCCCAAGACCAAAACCCAGTCACAACATTTTCACCTGGACGGGCTGTCGCCCCACAGCGGTCTTCGCAATCCCTACAACGGCGCGCACGGAGTGAAGCGCCCTATCCACCGCTACGCACGATTTTCGCTGGCAGGGAACATCGCGAAGGCAAATTGGCTCCAATCCATTGAAAATTACGGGGCAAGAAAGCATTCTGCGCTTGCTGCACGCTGAGAATCCGTTAATAAAGGGCGCAGTAATGTGTGCGAATATCGCTGAAAAAGTCCGATTAACCGAAGACAAGCACTGTGTGCGGCGTTGGAAATTTTTCGGGCCCTACCTTTCCGAGCGGCAATGGGGCACGGTCCGGGAGGATTATTCGCCGGATGGCACCGCCTGGGAATATTTTCCCCACGAACATGCGCGCAGCCGCGCCTACCGTTGGGGCGAAGACGGCATTGCGGGTTTTAGCGACGGTCTGCAACGGCTTTGCCTCGCCCTGGTCTTATGGAACGGCAAGGATCCGATTCTCAAGGAACGTTTTTTTGGACTCACCAACGCCCAGGGCAATCACGGCGAAGACGTGAAGGAGGTCTACTATTACCTCGATGCCACCCCGACGCATTCGTACCTGAAAATGCTCTATAAGTATCCCCAGCGGGAATATCCCTATCAGGAATTGGTGGAGCAAAACGCCCAGCGCGGCAAGGCGGAAATGGAATTCGAGTTGATGGATACCGGAATCTTTGACGATGACCGTTATTTTGATGTCGTTATTGAGTATGCGAAGGCCGCGACCGAGGACATCTTGATGCGGGTCACGGTCCACAACCGCGGGCCGGAAACGGCCACAATTCATGTGCTGCCGCACCTCTGGTTTCGGAACACCTGGTCTTGGGAAAAGGATCACCATAAACCCAAGCTGCGGGCCGTCCGCGGTGGCTCCACCGTAGTTGTGGAACATGAGGAAATCGGCACCTTTGATTTCTATCCCGGACCGCTGGAGGATGGCGTCACCCTGCCTGAGCTGCTCTTTTGTGAAAACGAAACGAACGGTCCCCGCATTTTCGGAGATCACACCACGGGTTTCTTCAAAGACGCGTTTCACGATTATTTGATTGGCGGCGACCATACGGCGGTAAATCCCAAACGCTCGGGCACAAAAATGTGCGCGCATTATCAATTGGATATTCCGGCGGGTGGTTCGCGACAAGTCCGGTTACGATTAGGGCGGCGGGCGGAAGCAAAACCATTTGCTGATTTTGACGAAGTATTTGCCAAACGCATTGCCGAAGCCGATGAGTTTTACGCGGACTTGCAGCATGGCGTGCCGGATGCGGACTTGCGCTCCATCCAACGGCAATCGCTGGCCGGCATGATCTGGTCGAAACAATTTTATCACTTTAACGTTCGCACCTGGCTCAATGGCGACCCGGCCCAACCGCCGCCACCGGCAGGCCGCAAGCGCGCCCGAAACTCGGAGTGGTCGCATTTAAACAACGCCGATATTATTTCCATGCCCGACAAGTGGGAATATCCATGGTATGCCGCCTGGGATCTGGCATTTCATTGCCTGCCACTGGCTTTGGTCGACCCGGAATTTGCCAAACGCCAGCTCGATCTGCTAACGCGCGAATGGTATATGCATCCCAATGGCCAGCTGCCTGCCTATGAATGGGCGTTCAGCGACGTGAATCCGCCGGTACACGCCTGGGCCACCTGGCGGGTATTTCAGGTGGACCGCAAACAACGGCGGGAGACTGATGAAGACGACAAGGGCGACTTGGAATTCCTGGAACGAGTTTTCCACAAATTGCTTTTGAATTTCACCTGGTGGGTCAATCGGAAGGACGCCCAAGGCCGGAATATTTTTCAGGGCGGCTTTCTCGGACTGGACAATATCGGCGTATTTGACCGCAGCTCGCCGTTGCCGACGGGTGGCTTCATCAATCAGGCCGACGGTACGAGCTGGATGGCGATGTATTGTCTGAATTTGCTCCGGATTTCCCTGGAGCTGGCCCTGCACAACAAGGTTTACGAGGATATCGCGACGAAGTTCTTTGAACATTTTCTGAGCATTGCCGCAGCCATTAACGGTATCAGCGATGGCAATCCTGCCATTCATGAGGAGGGATTAGCGTTGTGGGACGAGACCGACGAGTTTTACTATGACGAACTTTGTCTACCAGACGGGAAAAAGATCCCGCTGAAGGTTCGATCGATGGTTGGCTTGATCCCGCTCTTCGCCGTCGAAACTTTGGAGCCGGAAATGTTGAAGAGCCTTCCGAATTTTGCCGAAAGGATGGAATGGTTCCTCTCTCATCGCCCCGATCTGGCGAACCTGGTTTCCCGCTGGCAGGAACACGGGGTCGGAAAGCGGCATTTACTCTCGCTATTGCGCGGTCACCGAATGAAATGCCTACTGCGCCGCGCATTGGATGAAACGGAGTTTTTGAGCGATTATGGAGTGCGAGCGCTTTCCAAGATCCATGAAAAGGAGCCGTACCGCCTCGATTGCAGTGGATCCATTCACGAGGTTCGCTACTGGCCGGCGGAATCCGAAGGCGGCCTGTTCGGCGGCAATTCAAACTGGCGGGGGCCGATTTGGTTTCCCATGAACTATCTGCTGATTGAATCGCTGCAGAAATTCTATCATTACTACGGGGACGATTTTAAAATTGAATGCCCGCATGGTTCGAACCATTACCTGACCATTCAGGAAGTTGCCGAGGAACTGTCGCAACGCCTAATCAAGATTTTTCAGCCGGGGCCGGACGGTCAACGCCCGGTATTGAAGTATCACCCCAAACTGGCGACCGATCCGTTTTTTAAGGATTACATCCTGTTTCACGAATATTTTCATGGCGACAGCGGACGGGGAGTCGGCGCGCCGCATCAAACGGGGTGGAGCGGCTTGGTGGCCAAACTAATCATGCCACGTTCACACGCATCATAGGTCGCCGCAGGAGTTCAGGCCAATGCAGTTTCGTACTTTTCGACAACATCCGCGGAGTTGTCGACGGTGAATTTTAGATCGCGCAGCAGACCGTCTTGGATTCCATAGATCCAGCTGTGCACGGTCAGCTCCTGGCCACGTTCCCAGGCTTCCCGCACAATGGTGGTCTGGCAAACATTTAGCGCCTGCTCAATCACGTTCAGTTCACAAAGGCGGTTGCCGGTTTGAACTTCGCCGTGCAAATCAACCAGCCGTTTTTGGTGTTTTTGGCGGACGTCTTGAACATGGCGGAGCCAATTATCGCTGAGTCCCAAACGTTCGCCGCGCAAGGTGGCCATAACGCCACTGCACCCGTAGTGACCGCTGACGATGACGTGGCGGACTTTAAGGAGATCGACGGCGAACTGGATGACGGATAAACAGTTCAAGTCCGTATGCACCACGAGATTGGCCACGTTCCGGTGCACGAAAAGTTCTCCGGGCATCAGCCCAACGATTTCATTTGCCGGGACGCGGCTGTCGGCACATCCGATCCATAAATACTCCGGGCGCTGTTGCTGGGAGAGTTTGTGGAAGAAATCCGGGTGTTGCTGGGAAATCCGTGCAGCCCACGCGCGATTGCTGGCAAATAGGTTTTGGAGATTAGGCATGTGCAATGACATCCGCGGGGCATCATCGGGAGGCTTCGCGGATGACAGGTCAATAGTGGCACAAAAAAGGGAAAGGGGAAAACAAAATTCAGGGAGGAAAAATTCCGGAGGCCAGCATCACGGTGGTTGTTACCGCGGCACGATTGACGGCAGGCCTACCAAAAGCGGTGGAGGGCCGCCGCACTCCAGGACGCGAGTGCTTTGGCTATGGTTCATCGTCCGTGGCCGATCTCAAAAAGACCTGAGGAACAGGGGCATTTAAGCTATTTGCCTTTAACGTCCCAGGCGTCCCGGAGGCCGTCGCCGAGGAAATTCAGGGCCATGAGGGTGGTGACCAGCACGCCGCTGGGGAAAAGGATCAGCCACCAGTAGATGCGAATGGGATTGATCTGGGAGACGCCCTCCACCATGAGCGTACCCCAACTGGCCATGGGGGGCTGGACGCCGAGGCCTAGATAGCTCAAGAAAGATTCGTACAGAATAATGGAGGGCATCGTCAGCGCGAGGTAGGTGATGACCACCCCCATGATATTCGGGATGATATGCCAGAATAGAATCCGGCGATTGCCGGCGCCCAAGACGCGCCCGGCGTCGACGAAAGCCCGGCTACGGAGCGACAGCACTTCACCCCGGACGATTCGCGCCATGGTAAGCCAGGAAATGGCGCCCAAACCGACAAAGAGCAGGATCACCCGCAATTGTCCGGCCAATCTGGGCGACGACGTCACGTAATGGGATTGTTTTAAGATTTCTCCCAGGGTGCTGAGCAAAACTATGACAAAGATGATAGAAGGCAACGAATACAGAATATCGACAATACGCATCAAAAAGCCGTCCAATCGACCGCCCACGTAACCCGCAACTGCGCCCCATAGGACACCGATGACCAGGCTGACACCGGCGCCGAAAATGCCGACCATCAGTGAAATTTGGGCTCCGTACAGGACCCGGGAGAATAGATCACGGCCATGGAAGTCGGTTCCAAACCAATGTTGGAGAGAAGGATGCACGAATTGGGCATCGGAAAGCTGGTCGGGATCATGCATGTGGGCGAAATTGGCGGTGGAACATTTGAGCACGACGGGCCACGCGACGATGGCAATGAGCAGAAAGGCCAGGTACCACGTACTGATCACGGCAGCCCGATGGGCGCGAAAGCGACGCCAGGCGCGTTGGTTGGGGGTCAGATGTTGACGTTCCGGCTCACTCATATTTCACACGGGGATCAAGCAACGTATAAATGAAATCCACGAGCAGGTTCAACAAAACCAGAAGGATTGCATAGAGCAACGCGAGACCGACCTCCATGGTGTAATCACGATTGGAGGTGCTGTTGACAAAGAAAATGCCGATGCCGGGAATTTGGAAAATATTTTCCACGATAAAGGAGCCGGTCAACAAATCGGCGAGCATCGGACCGGCGAAGGAGACGACCGGCAAAATCGCCAGGCGACAGGCGTGTTTGAGCAGCAGCGTGGTTTCACCCAACCCCTTGGCCCGAGCTGCCCGCACATATTCGGATTGCATGGCGCTGATCATTCCCTCACGAAAGAGGCGGGCAACCTTGCCGACGAAGAACATGCCCAAGGCCAGCGTGGGTAAAATCATGCGAGCGGGAGTTCCCCACAGGCCCACCGGAAGCAAATTCCATTTTACGGAAAAATCCAGGATCAGGAGCGGTGCGATGACAAAACTGGGTATGCAAACCGTCAACAACGATAACAAACCGCCGATAACATCAGGCCATTGGCCCTTGCGAGCGGCGGTGATAAAGCCCACGGGCAAGCCGATGGCCATGGCGAAGCAAAACGCCAAACCGCCCAGCAACATGGATACTGGCAGTGCCTGTTCGATGATGTCATTGACGGTATGGTTGCGGTATTTGGTTGAGACACCAAAATCGCCGTGCAACAAGTCATTCAGGTAGCGGCCATATTGTTTTATAACCGGTTCATCCAGATGATATTTGGCCTTGAGCTGCCGTTCGATTTCCGGCGAAGCCGGCACCCGTTCACGGTCAAAAGGGCTGCCCGGCGCCATGCGCACCAAACCGAATGCGAGCGCGCTGATGATCAACAACAGCGGGACGGCATACATCAGGCGTTTTACAAAATACATCAGCGGGGCGGCTTGATTTTTTTAATCGTCTGCAAGGGGTGCATGTCGAGCACGTTTTGATAAATCCCTTGAATCCGGTTGGTATCAAAATAATTGATGCCGACGTAATAAAAGAGCGGAATAATGGGGGCATCCTCGTCAATCAGCATTTTTTCCGCTTCCCGAAAAATTTCCGCCCGCTTACGCGCATCGGGCTCCTGATTGGCGTCATGGATCAAGGCATCGTAGCTGGGGCTTTTCCAACCGGTGTGGTTGTTGCCATCAGTGCTGGTAAACATCCCCAGAAACGTGTTGGGATCGTTGTAATCACCGATCCAGCTCGAACGCATCACCTGATAATCCAGTTGGGCCTGGGCACTGAGATAAACCTTCCATTCCAACTGGCGCATGTTCATCTGAATACCGAGGTTGTCGTGCCACATCTGTTGCAGTTCGACGGCGATGTCTTCGTGGATTTTGGCCGAACCGCCGGCGGGTGCATCGAACAAATATTCGAAAGTCGGGAAACCGTTGCCATCTTTGTAGCCGGCTTGTTCCATCAGTTTCCGCGCGAGTCCGGGATCGTAATTAGTGATATCGAGGGGCGAATAGTTGGCCGTTCCTGGCGGAACAAGGCTGTAGGCTGGTTGTTCGCCGGCGCGGGTGATCTTGGTGACAATTCTTTCGCGATCAATGGTTAAACCCATGGCACGGCGAACGCGCGCGTCGTCAAAGGGCTTCTTCGTGACGTTGAAGCGGATAAAATAGGTGCCGAGATAGCTGAAAGAGTGAAAGTCGGGGCGCTGCAACAGCAAATCGATCAAGTCGGTGGGGACCAGACTCTTGTCCCACACAATGTCCGCCTGACCATGGATGTAGAGGTTCAAGGCGGCGTCGGGTGAGCCCACCGGCAGCATGTCGACGATGGCGGACTGGGTATTTGCTGCGTCCCAATAGTTGGTATTTTTCAGGAGACGGATCTTATCGTTGAGATGCCAGTAACCGAGGCGATACGGTCCGCTGCAAGGCAAGGGGTCGGCCATCAACCAGCGGTCGCCATATTTTTGGATGGTCTGACGGGGAACCACGGTGAGGGTTTCAAAGGCGCAGAGGTCTAAAAAGAACGGCGTGGGGTGCTCCAATTCCACGCGCAGGGTGTAAGGATCCAAAGCATGGACACCCACCTGCGATGGGTCCTTAATTTTCCCGGTAGTAAAAGCCTCGCCATTCTTGACGTAAAAGAGTTGGCCAGCGTATTCGGAAGCGGTGAGCGGATCCAAAGCCCGGATCCAAGAGTAGACAATATCCGCGGTAGTAATGGGTTCCCCGGTGGACCAAAGCAAATTCGTGCGGAGATGGAAAGTATAGGTGCGTCCGTCGGGAGAGATCTCCCATTTTTCCGCCATGGCGGGTTCGGCGCGAGCGGTTTTTTCATTCAAGCGGGTCAAGCCCTCGAACAAGCCCGCTACGACACGACCATCGGCCTGACCGGTGATGATGGCCGGATCCAGCGACTCAGGTTCAACGCCGTTGATGATGGTGAGATCGGCTGGCGGCTCGGTCTGCGAACAGCCGGAGGAAAGCACGAGGCCGACCAGTAAAAGAAGTGTAACGAAAAAACGCGCCCGGGAATCAATCCGCCGGGCGCGTTGAAAGAGAGACATCACGTTACTTCGCCGGAACCGGCACTACGGGTGCATTGGAACTCGAGAGGGTTCCGGGAGTCAACAACAGCGGTTGGTTGGTGGCAAGGGAGACGGATGGTTTCACCGGCGCACTGGAGGGCGGCATCGTGAGCGAGGGCTGAGGCGATTGCGAAACACGTTTTTCAAAGTCACTGACTCCGTTGCGGTTATGCAAACTGCTTTCAATCATGCCGAGCACGATCGCCATGCCCAAAAACACGATGGTGGCCCATTTCGTGATTTTGGTGAGGACATTGCCGGAGCCCGCTCCGAACAAGGCGTCAGCGGCGCCGCCACCGAAGGCGAGACCGGACCCCGCGTCTTTCTTCGGCAATTGCACCAAGATCAACAAAATCAGCAACAGGCAGTTGATGATCAGAATGAATGTCAGGATACCTGCAAAAAAACTCATACCCGTAGATTATATGGAATTCTTGATGATGTCAGCAAAACTTCTCGCTTCGAGCGAGGCCCCGCCGACCAGGGCGCCGTCGACGTCCGGCTGGCTCATTAATTCCTTGGCATTGTTGGGTTTGACGCTGCCGCCGTATTGGATGCGGACCCGCTTGGAGGTCCCTTCGTCAAAAATCTTGGTGAGGACCGAGCGGATGAAGGCATGGGCGTCCTGCGCCTGCTGGGTGGCGGCGGTTTTGCCGGTGCCGATGGCCCAGATGGGCTCATAAGCGACGATCGTTTCAACGGCCTGTTCCTTGGTGAAACCGGCGAGACTACCGCGGACCTGGGTATCGAGCACCTTTTCGGTGAGGTTCCCTTCGCGTTCAGCGAGCGTCTCGCCGACACAGACGATGGGCTTGAGCGAAGCGGCATGCACGGCGAGAGCTTTCTTCGCGATCAACGCGTCGCTTTCCTTTTGATACTGGCGGCGTTCGCTATGTCCGAGGATGACGTAACGGGTGGAGAATTCCTTGAGCATCACGGCGGCGATTTCGCCGGTGAAAGCGCCCACTCCGTTTTCGCTCATATTTTGGGCGGCAAGACGGATGTTGGAATCCAGAATGGCTTTCGATACGGATTCCAGGGCGGTATAGGGCGGGGCGACGACAATATCCACTTCCTTGATACCGGCGAGTTCGCGTTTGAGATCCGCGACCAGGGCCAGCGATTCGGCCACGGTCTTGTTCATCTTCCAGTTGCCGGCGATAATTAACTTGCGTTCTTTATTCATGAAATTGGATGGGGTTAGAGGGTTGCTTACTTCTCGCTCAGGGCGGCGACGCCGGGCAAGACAGCGCCTTCCAGGAATTCGAGGCTGGCTCCGCCGCCGGTGCTCATGAAGGTAACCTGGTTGCCGAGTTTTGCCTTGTTAATGGCTTTCACGCTGTCACCGCCACCGATGATGCTTTTGGCGCCGTTCTTTTGGGTGGCATCGGCGACCGCTTGGGCCACGGCATTGGTGCCGGCGGCGAACCGGGGGTCCTCGAACATGCCCATGGGGCCGTTCCACAAAATGGTTTTGGCACTGCCAATGATTTTGACGTAGTTCGCAGTGGTCTCCGCGCCAATATCAAAACCTTCCGCATCATCCGGGATCGCGCCCTTGACGGTGCGAACGTTCACGAGGTCAAATACGGGTTTGCCTTTTTTGTTCAGCTTGCCGGAATCCACCGGCGTGGCGATGACGGTATCGGTGGGCAATTGGAAATTAACGTTAAGCCGCTTGGCCTTGGATTCGGCATCGATGGCGGTTTGTTTATGATCGGGTTCCACGAGGGATTTGCCGGTCTTTTCACCGTGGGCCAGTTTAAAGGTATACGCCATGGCGCCACCGATGAGGATGGTGTCGGCTTTTTCCAATAAATTGTCGATGACCTTGATTTTGTCGGAAACTTTGGCGCCCCCGAGAATAACGACAAACGGATGGGCGGGCTTTTCCAGTTCATCGCCGAGGAATTTCAATTCGCGTTCCATCAGCAGGCCGGCGGCGGCTTTGCCGCCGCGTTTGGCAACAAAGCGGGCCACGCCTTCGGTGGAAGCGTGGGCGCGATGGGCGGCGCCAAAAGCGTCATTCACATAGACATCCGCGACTTTGGCGAGTTTTTCGGCAAAAGCGGGGTCGTTAGCTTCTTCTTCGTTGTAATAACGGACATTTTCCAATAGCAAGACGTCGCCATCTTTGAGGGCGGCGGCGGCGGTTTCCACTTTTTCACCGATGCAATCATCGACGAAGGCAACGGGTTTGGCGAGGAGTTCCGACAGTTTGGCGGCAACGGGAGCGAGGGACAGGCTGGCTTCGCGCTTGCCCTTGGGGCGGCCGAGGTGGGCGGTCAAAATCAATCGGCCGCCTTTTTCGATCAAAAGTTTGAGGGTGGGAAGGGTTTCGACAATACGCGTATTGTCGTTGATGACCATCTTGCCATCTTTTTCTTCCATCGGGACGTTGTAATCCACGCGCAGGAAAACGCGCTTGCCACGGACATCGAGATCACGGACTGTGAGTTTTGCCATAAATCATTCTTTCGGTTGAAAAACCAAGGGAGTCAGCATAAGGAAATCTCCTTGCGAGTAAAGTGAATTAACGACGCGGGCGGACAGATGGTGGGGAAGAAAATTTTTCCATCGTTGAGAGCGATTGCTGTCCTTGGCGGAAACGGTGGTCGTGGTTGCCATTAAAGATAAATGAGCAGACATCGTCGTCCTTTTTATTTTTTCGATGGTTAAAATCGCTTGAATTCAAATGAAATTGGTTGAAATGAGGGGTTTACGCGGGGTGGTTCTTGGATGATGGGAGGGGACTTTGACGGACGGGTGGAGGCGATCGGTGGCGGTGCGCACGGAATCCTGCCCGGCACGTTGGGATCCGGAACTCGCGATGGCGTCACTTTCATTTTTGGATGATTCTTGCAGGACCTTCGTCGCTGCTGGTTCGAAAGCGGCGGGGCACCGCAGCAGTCCAAAACGCTTTGCGGCGACGAGCGTGACGCTGAATCCGATGGCGGCGTCCCAACCGCACCTTACGAGGGTGGAACCCATAAAAACCGACTGGGTGAAGGCCGAGCAGAGTTGGGATCGGCGAGGTTTTTCATGAACCTCTGCCGGTTGAGGGGCGAGGGAGCGGCGATCGGTCATCCGCATTATTTCTTCGGCCATCGGCATAGCTACGACGGCGCGCACGGAGTGACGCGCCCTACCTTGGGCGCATGCGAATGCTGGGACGAAGTGACAAGGTTCATGGGCCGTGAGCGGGTCGGAATGGAACAGGGAACTTCTCATGAGGGTTTTATTCGAATTATGGCATGGTTTTAAAAAAGTGCACGTTAGCGGGAAACACGAAATTTTCGGCAGGTCAAAGGGTTTCCGAATGGGGGAAATACTGAGCACGGTGAGGGAAATTCGCGGCGGGGCAAAGGTGGGGAACGAATTTTTTTTGAAGGCGGAATTTTGTCCGTTGCGCTTTCGGCTTTTAGCAAAGGCGGGTTAATGACAAAATGAGGGGGTGACCGCACAACAACCTAAAATCCGCGTGGCCGTTCTGGGCACGGGCTCGCTCGGACAACATCACGTACGTATTTATTCAGAACTGGCCGCCGCCGGGTTGGTGGAATTGACGGGGGTTTTTGACAGCCAACCGCAGGTGGCCGCCAAAATCGCCGAGAAGAACAAGACCCGGGTCTTTGGCTCGATTGCGGAAGCGGCGGCGGCGAGTGACGCAATCAATATCGTCACGCCCACCGTCACCCATTTTGAAATCGCCAAACAATTGTTGGAACTGGGCAAGCATGTGCTGGTGGAAAAGCCGATGACGGACACCACGGAGAGCGCGGCCGAACTGGTACAACTGGCCCGGCAGAAGAACTGCGTGCTGCAAGTGGGACATTTAGAACGGTTCAATCCGGTATTTAATTATCTGGTCGCCGCCGCGCCGGAACCGCGCTTCATTGAGACCCATCGCCTATCGCCCTTCCCTGCCCGCTCGACGGATGTTGGCGTGGTGCTGGATTTGATGATCCATGATTTGGACATCGTGCTGGCGTTTGTGAAGTCGCCGGTGACGCAGGTGGATGCGGTGGGAATTCCGGTATTGAGCAAAAGCGAGGACATTGCCAATGCCCGGTTACGTTTTGCGAACGGCTGCGTGGCAAATCTGACGGTAAGCCGGGTAAGCGCCGAGCGGATGCGGAAGATTCGCGTCTTCAGCGGCGGCCAATCGCCAAGCTATATCTCGCTGGATTATCGGACGCAGGAAGGATTCATTTATCGGATGGCCCGGAGCGGCGAGAATGAAAGTTCGGCGCTGACGAAGCTGCTCGCGCTGGCGGGAAGCAACAATTCGGTGGTGAGCGAATTTGGCGGCAAGAAGATTGTGCGGGAGCCGGTGCCGATCACCAAGGACGAGCCGCTCAAGCTCGAATTGCTGAGTTTCATTGATTGCATTCGGGAAAAACACGCGCCAGTGGTGAGTGGAGAATCCGCGAAGCGCGCGCTGGATCTGGCACTTGAAATTACCCGGCTGACCCAGCAGACAAAGTAGCGCAGAAAAACCACGATCCGAACACCCAGCATGATGCCCAAATCATTCATGTTCATCGCCGGTGAAACGAGCGGCGATTTGCTGGCGGCTGAATTGGCGGCGGCCTTGCGGCGGAAATGTCCGGAGGCGGTTTTCTTTGGCGCGGGCGGGCCCAAGATGGCGGCGGCGGGGGTCGATCTGGCGTTTGATTTAACGAAGCATTCCGTGATTGGCATCACCGACGCGCTCAAGGGTTATTTCAAGTTTCGCCGTTTTTTGAACCAGTTGCTGGCGCTGGCGTTAGAGCGAAAGCCGGACGTGGTCGTCGGCATCGATTACGGCGGTTTTAACCTGCGTCTCGGGGAGGCGATAAGACGCGAAGCCCGGAAAGCGGGGGCAAATTGGAATCCGAAAATCGTTCAGTTTGTTTCGCCGCAGGTGTGGGCCTCCCGGGCCAAGCGGGCGGAGCGCATGGCGGCGGATTATGATTTGCTGCTCAGCATTTTCCCGTTTGAAAAAGCATGGTATACCCAACGCGTGCCCCAGTTTCGCGTGGATTTTGTGGGGCATCCGATGATTGACCGCTTGGGGAATCTGGCAAAGAACGTTGCGGCGTGGCCCAATTCGCAAAGGCCGCCGAGAATACTGTTGTTACCCGGGAGCCGCGTCGGCGAACTTCGACGCCACCTGCCGCCGATGCTGGAGGCGTGGAAATTAATCCAGAAAAAGTTGCCGAACGCCACGGCGAACATGGTAGTGCCCAATGAATCGCTGAAAGAGCTGGCCACGACCATGGGGGCCACGGTTAATATTCAGATCGGTGATCTGGCGGGGGCCTTGCAGCAAGCGGATGTGGCGATTGCCTCGACGGGCACGGTGACGATGGAATGCGCCTTTTTTGGGGTGCCGACGGTGACGCTGTACAAGACATCGACGATCACTTACGAGATTGTGCGGCGGATCATCACGGTGAAATCACTGACGATGCCCAACCTGCTGGCGGGCGAGAAAGTGTATCCGGAATTTGTGCAGCACGAGGCGACGGCGGCGAACATTTCAGAGGCGGCGCTGAAATTATTGGAGGATGGGGCGTTGCGGGCCCAGATTAAAGGGCAACTGGCAGGGATAGTCGCCTCGCTAGGGCAACCGGGCGCGGCGGGCCGCGCGGCTGATTCCATACTCAGCTTGTTTCCATGAAGGACCGATCGTGAACCGCAGAGAATATTTTTATCAATGATTGGCGTTATGTCACCCCGCACGCAGGCCCGCTCCCCATTGAGGGGCGAGGGAGAATTATCCGCCGTTGGTTGGCTCTACTTCGCAACTCAATCACGTTCATGGTCCGTGTGCAAGCCCGAAGGGAACAGGGAGTTATCCATGAACCTCAAACGTTATCTTTCAACGACTGACGTGGCCTCACTCCTCACCCCGGCCGCGGACCCGCTCGCGCCCGCTCGCTCGGCCCTCACGGGCCTCCGGCGGCGCCGAATTCCTTTCGCTGCTTTCCCAAGCAGCGATAGTCTCCTCGTTGAGAGGAGAGGGCGCCGCGTTGGGATATTGCCGGGTATTTCCGATGACCCTTTGCGGCAGCTTCATTCAGGTTCAGGGGTTCGTTGCGCGAAGCTCATTTTTCAGGGAAATCTTTGATGAAGGACCTCTCGAATCCGCGGTGGATGTGGGTGAAGTTTTTACTTTTCATCGTCATTGGGACGGCATGCGGGGTGTTGGTTTATCTGGAGAACCCGGCGTGGCGAACGATGCTTTTTCTTTCGCTAATGATCTGGAGTTTTTGCCGGGTGTACTATTTTGCGTTTTATGTGATCGAGAAGTACGTGGACCCGTCGTACAAGTTTTCGGGGCTTTGGTCGTTTGCCAAATATTTGTTACGAAAACAAAAGCGGCGTTGATTTTTATTTATCGTAAATTTGTTCCAACCGACGAATTTAAATATAGGCGCTTTGGCGCAAAGGTTAGCTCGCCCTCACCGGTTTTCTCGCCCCCTGGAGAGGACATACGTCTTCAGGTTATTGGTTGCTTTCCGGCAAACTTTCAGGTTGCCGTAGCCGATCCATCTCACCATGAAAAGGCGTCACCGTTCGGAACGTATTCAAGCGGGACTGGTGGTGGCGGCGAAAAAGCGGCGGGGCTCCGCCGCAGTCCAAAACGCTTCGCGACATCGAATAAGCGTTCACAAAACAATTGGCGAGTGGGGCTCCGGGGGGCGGCGTGCATGCAGGGAGGCGAAAAGGGAATTATGAAGGAGGAATTTTGAATTATGGAACCTAAAACAATTCCGTAAACGTTGGTCCCAAGGCAATTTTTCTGGCACCGCCTCGGGGTGCTATTTTACTTCGGAACTTTTACCGGAGGTACGCTGCGCTCGACCTCCGGCTACTGTCTCTGACGCCTCCGGCGTCACGGAAGCGAATTCCCGAAACGGCCTGCTTGGTTGGTTGCGGTTGTGGTGGTGGCTGATAGGGAAGTAAAAAACGCCGGAGCTGGGGTGCTATTGGTTGAGCCGGTCCGATTCCGGCAACTCTGGCAACCTCCCTTTTTGACTTTCCCCGGCGCACTGTTTAAGCTGCTGGCATGGATTCACTGCATGCGCCTTGGCGCATCGAATATATTTTGGGGCCCCGGCCGAAGCTGGAAACGGGCCTGTTTGCCAGCATTGCGCAATCGAGCGACGACATCGGCAATCTGGTGGTTGCCCGTGACCGGACCTGCTTTGCCCTGCTGAATCGCTACCCGTACAATGGCGGCCATCTGCTGACGGTTCCCTATAAGGAAGTGCCGGATTTCAACGGGTTGACGGATGAGGAATCGGCGGACTTATGGAAGTTAACCAACCGTTGCATCAACGCGTTAAAGGCGGTCATGAAACCGGACGGATTTAATGTGGGCATCAACCTGGGCAAGGTGGCGGGCGCGGGCATTGCGGAACATCTGCACATCCACATCGTGCCCCGCTGGACGGGCGATACGAATTTCATGCCGGTAATCGCCGATACGGGGGTCATCCCGCAGGCGCTGGCCGAGGTGGCGGCGAAGGTACGGGCGCAACTGGCCAAATAAATCACTCCGGACACCCTGCTTTTTGTGGCAATCGAAACTCTTCATTACGAAAATGCGCGTTTTGCGCAGCAGCTCTTTAACAACGAATCGCGCAACCTGCAGATGCTGGAGACGGAGCTGGGCGTCAAGGCGACGGCGCGCGACGGCTGGATCAAGCTGGAGGGGGCGGCAGAGCGGATCGAACGCGCCCGGCAATTGTTCAGCTCGCTGGAAAGCATGTTGAAGAGCGGCGCCATGGTCAAAAACCGGGAGTTTGTGCATGCCTTGAATGTGGTGAAGCATGAGGGAGCGGCCACGTTGAAGGCGATGGTCAGCGACCGGGTGCAAACGCACGATCGCAAGGCGGGGGTGACGGCGAAGACGGTGGGCCAGAAGAAATACCTGGATGCAATCCGCAAGCATGACATTACGTTTGGCATCGGACCGGCTGGAACGGGAAAGACTTACCTGGCGGTCGCCATGGCCCTGTCGAGTCTCCGCGAAGGGAACACCTCCCGGATCATTTTAACCCGGCCAGCGGTCGAAGCGGGAGAAGCGCTGGGTTTTTTGCCAGGGGATCTTTACGAAAAAATCACGCCGTATCTGAGGCCCCTGCATGACGCGCTGCATGACATGCTGCCGGTGGAGGAAATCCAAAAATTGATGGAGCGCGGCACCATTGAGATCGCTCCATTGGCTTATATGCGGGGCCGAACCTTGAACAATGCCTTTATCATTTTGGATGAAGCGCAGAATTCGACCACGGAACAAATGCTCATGTTTTTGACCCGACTCGGGCACGGTTCCAAAGCGGTGATCACCGGCGATGAAACGCAAACTGATTTGCCGCCGCACAAAAATTCCGGTCTGGCGGAGGCGCACCGAGCCCTCAAACATACGGAAGGCATCGCGATCGTGGAATTTGACAAAACCGACGTCGTCCGCCATGCGCTGGTGCAACGAATCATTTCGGCGTACGAAGAACATCGCGGCAAAGGCAAGCCGAAGGCGGCATGAACCTGGTCATCCTCAACCGGCAGCGGACGAAAAAAATCAACACCCGGCGATTACGGCAGATGCTGCTGGTGGTTTTGGAGAAATTAGAAGTCAGCGAAGCAGAACTCGGCATCAGCCTCGTCAATGCGCGGGAAATGGCGAAGATCAACCGGGAATTTCTGCAGCACACGGGTTCCACCGACGTCATCACCTTTGATCATTCTGAGCCCGGCCAGCCAAAGCCAAGGGGCGGAGTTCCTTTGCATGGAGAGCTATTTATTTGCGTGGAGGATGCGATGCAGCAAGCCCAAGAATTTGGCACGGCGTGGCAATCGGAGGTAGTGCGCTATGCGGTGCATGGAGTGCTTCACCTGCTGGGTTATGATGATTTGAAACCGGATCTGCGGCGGGCAATGAAACGGGAGGAAAACCGGTTGGTGCGCTGGCTGGAGAAATCATTTTTACTCGCCGAACTGGCAGGCGACAGTAAAATGGTGGCGTGAGAAAAACGATTTTTGCCCGCTGGCGCCGCAGTTTTTTAACCGGTCTGGCCGTGACGCTGCCCGGAATTATTTCAGTGGCGGCACTGATGTGGCTTTTCAAGACCGTCTCCAACCTCACGGATGTTCTCCTTTTTTTCCTGCCGAAGGCCGTTACCCATGGCGACGATGGCGCCGGCAACGTGTATTGGTACTGGAGTGCGCTGGCGCTGCTGCTGGCGGTCGCATTGATTTCCCTGGTGGGCTTGCTGGCCCGGTATTATATCGGGAAACGGGTGATCGAATGGATGGACACGGCGCTGTTAAACGTTCCCATTTTCAACAAATTCTATGGGGCGATCAAGCAGGTCAATGAAGCATTTTCCGGCAACAAGAATTCCTTTAAAACGGTGGTGATGGTGGAATTTCCGCGCGAAGGGATGTACTCGGTGGGGTTTCTCACCAGCGAAGAACCGGCCGAACTCCAGACGAAGATCCAGGAAAAACTGGTTTGTGTTTTTATTCCGACGACGCCGAATCCCACGTCCGGCTTTCTGGTGCTGGTCCCGATTGACCGGGTGATGAAGCTTAACATGAGTGTTTCCGAGGGGGTGAAATATATTGTCAGCCTGGGGTCCATCTCACCGGAAACAAACGCGCGGTTCAAATGACCGAAACGGCGACCGGCATTGTCCTGCGCACCCGTCTGTTGACGGAAACGAGCTTGATTGTGCATTGGCTGACGCCGGAACTGGGCCGGCTGGCAACGGTGGCGAAAGGGGCTCGCCGCCCGCAATCACCGTTTGCGAGCAAACTTGATCTCTTCTATCGGGCAGATTTTTCTTTCAGCCGCAGCCGGAGTTCGGACCTTCATACCCTCCGCGAAGTGAATCTGAAGGAAACCTTTCCGTCCTTGCGAGAAGACATGGGCCGGCTGCAGCAAGCCGGGTATGCCACGCACCTGATTGAACTGGCCACGGAGACGGACACGCCGATTCCGTCCGTGTACGAGCTCCTGTTAGGGTTTGCGAAGTTCATTTGCGCCGGCCCGCCGGCGCCGCAGACGATTTTCGCCCTGGAATTGAAACTGCTGCAGGATCTGGGGCTGGAGCCGGATTGGGAGACAACGCAAATCTCTCCGGGGGCAAAACAGATCACGCAAAAGCTTTTAACCAGTGATTGGGATAGCCTTTCGCGAATCAAATTGAGCAGCGCGCAGGCGGCCGAATTGCGGCGGTTTCTGCAGGAATTTATTTTATTTCATCTGGGGCATTTGCCGCGGGGGCGGAGTGGGGCCTTGGGGGAAATGAACCACGGGAGCAACGGGGTTAAAGTTCACGCGGAGAGGAGGAGACGCGGAGAGGAGGAAAAATGAGAGCGGTTTTTCCGGCCTATTCTTTACAGTCGCGAAACCGTGTACCATTGAAAAGAACTCATGAGGAACATCGATGAATAAACTATTTCAGATTGCATGTTTGCCGGCCTTTTTTGCCGGAAGCACAATATGTCAAGCTAAGGTCTATTTGCTTAACACCAAAGCGAAGAATCGGCTGCTAGTGGCTTCAAATTCTCGCCAAATTCCCGCAGCTACTAATCTTCCCCCAGCCGTTTTTGCACTATGCGCGGACGAGCACGGCAGGCTGGCAGAACCCGGACAACCTTGGGCAAAAGGATGTGTTGTCAGTGACGAAACGGTTCCTACTAAACGATTAATTTGGGGCTTCACGGATGGAGCTTAATATGTCGTCCATTACGAACGTGGAGGAGATGCACATAGTTTCCACTTATTGGTCATCAAATCCACAAATCACAACAAGAAAGCGAAATTGATAAGGCGCGGGAGTGTTGCCGGCGGTCCACTCAAGAACTACGCGGCATTTCTGGCGGCATTGCAAAATAATGGACTGGGAAATGATAGCGTTGCCGTTGAATAGAATTGTGCCCGCATGACCTCGAAATTGATTATTCGCACACGTTACCCGATGAACCTCACACATTTTCTTTCAACGACTGACGTGGCCTCACTCCCCACCCCTGCCCTCTCCTCGTTGAGAAGGGTGCCGCGTGGGGATATCTCGGTGGATTTCCGATGTTCCACCGCGACGGCGCCGATTAGGTTCAGGGGTTCAATGCGCAAACTTCGATTCGGGAAATCTCTCCCCCCGTGAAAGGACATACGAACCCGATTATTCGTAGTCTCCATGGAGGAAGCGCCCGGGTTGTCAATGGTATAGCCCCCATAGTGCTGCCGTTTGATGAGAAGGTTGTCGATCGGGACACAGCAAGGGAAGACGGCGCGCACGGAGTGACGCGCCCTACCTTGGGCGACGGCTGAACTTGGTTCCCAGATTTTCGTGGGATTTTTTTGCGGGCGTCGAAAAAGCGGCGGAGGGCCGCCGCACTCCAAAACGCTGCGCGTGGACCGATAGGCGGTCAGGATTTTGCGGGAGCGGGCGAGAACCGACTTGACGGCGATCACCGGCTAGTGTCTGGCAACCCACCGGGTTGCGGCGGCAACAATTCCAGCGTGGGACGTCAGCCTTGTTTTATCAGGGCGAGCAATTTTTCCACGACGGTCTCGATGGTAACAAATTGGACCGGGCCGTTGCGGGGTTTGATTTCGACTTCGCCTTTGGCCAGCGATTTTTCGCCGATGCTCAGACGGAGCGGGAAACCCACGAGGTCGGCGTCCTTGAATTTCACGCCGGGACGTTCGTCGCGATCGTCCAGGATGACGTCGACGCCTTTTTCGGTCAGCTCCGCATAGAATTTCTCAGCCAATTTCATCGTCTCGCTGTCGGCGGCGACGTTTAAGGGGGTGATGCACACCTGATAGGGAGCGACGCTTAAAGGCCAGATCACGCCGTCCTTGTCGTTCCCCTGCTCGATGATGGCCTGAAGGGTGCGCGTGGCGCCGATGCCGTAGCAACCCATGACGCATGGTTTACGCACGCCAGTCTCATCCAGAAAACCGGCACCGAGTTTTTCGCTGTATTTGGTGCCGAGTTTAAAGACATGGCCGACCTCGATGGCGCGGCGGATTTTGACCGACTTGCCGCACTTGGCGCAGGGTTCGCCGACCTTGACCGTGCGCAGATCGAACCAGGCGGTGACTTTGATATCGCGCTCCAGCGAGACATGCGAAAAGTGGACACCGTCTTCGTTGGCGCCGGTGGTCATGTCGTTGGCACCCTGCAACCGTTCGTCCGCATATATTTTCACGTTGGCCGGAACGTTGACGACGGCGCCCAGGGAACCAGGCTTGGCACCGAGCGTGGCGACGCATTCTTCGGGCGTGGCGGGACGAACCTGGACGGCCTCCGTTTTGGCGAGGAACTTGGTCTCGTTCAACTGATCGTCACCACGGATCAGAATGAGGACGGTGTCGCTGTCGGCGACATAGACGAGCGTTTTAATTTGGCGGTTGGCCGGAACATTGTATGGCGCCTTGGCCAAGGCTTCGATGGTGACAACACCGGGGGTCGCAAATTTCTCGATAGCGCCGCCCAATTCACGCGCGGCCGTCTTCGGCAAACCACTGGTCGCCTTTTCGATATTGGCGGCATAGCCGCAGGCCTCGCAGAAAACCACTTCATTCTCACCGGTTTCGGCCGGCACCATGAATTCGTGGGAATAATTGCCACCGATCACGCCGGTATCCGCTTCCACCGGGAACGCTTTCAGGCCGCACCGCGCGAAAATGCGGGTGTAGGCGTCGTACATTTTTTTGTAGCTGGCCAGCGCGCCTTCATCCGTCGTATCAAACGAATAGGCGTCCTTCATGATGAATTCCTTCGCGCGCATCAAGCCGAAACGCGGGCGGATTTCGTCACGGAATTTCAGGCTGATCTGATAGAAATTCTTCGGCAACTGGCGGTACGAATTGATCTCGTTGGCGGCGAGGGTGGTGATGACTTCCTCGGCGGTGGGGCTGAGGAACCATTCGCGATTCGAGCTGTCCTTGACCTTGAACAGCACGTTCTTGGCGGTCTCAGCGCGTCCGCTTTGCTGCCAGATCTCGGGCGGTTGGAGGGCGGGCATCAAGACTTCAATCCCGCCGGCGCGGTCCATTTCTTCGCGGATGATCTTCTCCACCTTGCGCAAGGCGCGGAGGCCCAGCGGCAGAAAAGTATAAACGCCACCCGCGAGTTTGCGGATGAGTCCGGCGCGCAAAAGCAATTTATGCGAGACAATCTCGGCATCAGCCGGGGCTTCACGCAGGGTCGGAATCAAGGTCTGTGTCCACTTCATGTGACGGGAAATTTAACAATAAACCAGGACAGGAACGAAGTTTTATTTTCGGCGTCGAACCTGAAAAATCGTTCACGCGGAGGCGCGGAGACATAGAGGGGGAAAAATTTGACGCCGGCATCGATGGTTGCGAAGAGACGTGAATTGAGGATTGAATGCCAGCGACGACGGCGCGCACGGAGTGACGCGCCCTACCTTCCTGGATTACTTAACGGTATTATTCAAGGGTGCGAGCCCCTGAATACGAACTTCGAGTTTGTCGCCGGATTGGATGGGGCCGACGCCGCTGGGGGTGCCTGTGAGAATGATGTCACCCGGCAACAGGGTCATGTTGGTGGAAATAAAGGCCACCAGTTCAGCCGGTTTAAAGATCAGCTGCTTGGTGTTAGAATTCTGGCGGAGCTGGCCGTTCTGGAACTGCTGAATGCTGAGTTCGTTGGGATCGATCTTGGTTTCCACGAGGGGGCCGAGCGGAGTAAAGGTGTCGAAAGACTTGCAGCGGGCCCATTGCGACTCGCTTTTCTGGATGGTACGGTCGCTGATATCCTGGGCGGAGGTATAACCGAAAATGTAGCGGGAGGCGGCGGCGGCGGTGACGTTGCGGATTTTGCGACCGATGACGATGGCGAGTTCCGCCTCAAAATCGGTGCGGTGATCACGAAAGGGGATTTCAATTTTGCCACCGTCCGGGATGAGGGAGGTGGTGGCTTTGAACCAGATGAGGGGTTCCTGGGGCAATTCGCGTCCCATTTCGCGGGCGTGATCGAGATAATTGATCCCAACAGCAATGATTTTGCTGGGCACGACCGGCACCAATGTTTTTACACCTTTCCGGGGCGTGGGTTTGCGGTCAAACGATGGCGCTCCGAAAACGTCACCATGCAATTTGAACAACTGACCGTCCACCACCTTGGCGTGGAAAACTTCATCGGCCTTCTGGAACCGTCCAATGGCAGCCATAGAGAAGCGTAAGCTAGGAGAAAGGGCGGGAAATCGCAAGACTAAAGCCGAACTAAAGCCGAACTGGCCGAACTTCGGGAGGAGGATAAAAATCCTCAAACTAGACTAAATTATGGCGCCGCTGGCGCACAAAATGCCCGCCCTCACCTGTTTCCTCTCCCCCAGGAGAGGAGCACACGCCGCCAGCGGTTAATGTTATCCAAGCTGGCAGAAACCGCTCGGTCAACCGCCATCGCTTAATGGGGTGACCAAATTAGCCCGGTACCGGTTGCCGGGGTGAGTGGCGGGCCCATGGACCTTACAATGGGCACCCGGCGACTTGCCGAAATAAAAAGGGGCTGGTACATTGCGGGGGTGAAGTGGCTGACGAAACAGGAAGTCAAAGTCGTGTGTGTCGTCGTGGGCTTGTTGGCAACCGGCTGGCTGGTGAAAGAATACCGGGCCATGCATCCGCCGCCCCATTCAGTTTCGAAGGCAAGTCCCTAATATGCAAGAAGTCAATTTTGACGAAGTTCTGGAAAAAATCCTCGCCAAGGATCCGCGCTACCAGCGAGAGGCCTATCATTTTATCCGGGAGGCGCTGGACTTTACCCAACATTCGGTCAGCAAAGAGAATCGCGGCCACGTGCGGCATGTCTCGGGCCAGGAATTGCTGGTGGGGATTCGGGAGTTTTCCCTGCAACAGTTCGGGCCGATGGCCAAAATGGTATTAAATGAGTGGGGGATCCAGAAGACGGACGATTTCGGGGAGCTGGTTTTCAACATGATTGAAAATGGTTTGCTCGCGAAGAATCAAAAGGACAGCCGGGAGCATTTTCAGAACGGCTACGATTTCACGGACGCTTTCACCAAGCCCTTCTGGCCCAAGAGCAAGGCCAAGCCGCCCACCAAGACACGCGTTTAGGCATCACGAAAGAACAATTGGCAGGCGAGGCGACTCATTATCCGTCAGCTACGGTGGGCTGAGAATTGGCGGGCAGGTTGCCCACCCAACGGGCGGGTCGCCCGTTCCACCCGAGCGGATGGAGGCAAATTTTCCGGGCAGGCCGGCAATAAAACTGGGGGGGCACTGATTTACAGGGTTGCCATGGGCGCCATAAAAACGCTAAATAACAGTGAAATGTCATCCGTTGCCGAACAATTGCGAACTGCCCGCGAGGCGAAGAACCTCACGATTGAACAAGTGGCCGACCTGACGAAGATTCGCACGGATTATGTCCGGGCTCTCGAAGAAGGGGATTTTGCGGCATTTTCGGCGCCGATTTACATTCGCGGTTCGGTTCGGAGCTATGCGACGCTGCTGAAGATTGATGTGAAGGAGATTCTGGCCGTCCTGAACGCCGAACTGAAGGGAACCCAGAAGTTCAGCGAACCGCCGCCGCTGGTGGAACAGAAAAAAAACCTGATGGATACTTTTACGCTAGCTCTGGCCAAAGTGAACTGGCGCGCGGGGTTTTTGGTGGTGGCGGCAGTGGTGGTGGCAGGGGGCATTGGCATAGGCTGGATGACGTGGCGGAGCCACAAAGCGAACGACCCCTTGAAGGACGTCTCGCCGGTTATTTACCAAGCCGGTTCGGGCGGAGACACGCTGGCGTTGCCGAAACGCTGAGCGGATCCAGCATCAGATATCTTCCAGGAACAGTTTGCGATTGCGCCAGAGATAAATCACGCCGGAGGCGACGGTGAGCGTAATGGTGACCCAAAGCATCACTTGGGAAAAAACCGCGATCCAGGGGGTAAACAGGTTGGACAGCCATTGCGGCCATTCTTTACAGGAATCGGTCACGAGGAGAGCATTGATGGCGATAATTTGGGAGATGGTCTTATGTTTTCCGAAACGTTCGGCGGCCAGGACAATATTCTTGGAAGCGGCGAGGAGGCGGAGGCCGGTGATGGCCAGTTCGCGGGCCACAATGATGACCACCATCCAAGCTCCGACCTTTACGGGGGAATTAGGATTCAGGTGGGTGCTTTCCACGAAAGCGATGAAGGCCGAGCAGGTCATGATCTTGTCGGCCAGCGGGTCCATCAAGATGCCGAAGTTGGTGATCAGGTTGCGGGCGCGGGCAATCCGGCCATCCAGAAAGTCGGTGATCCCGGCAAAGCTGAAGAAGAATAACGCCAGCGTATTGCGGAGCGGAACGGGCCAGGGCCAGAACATCAGCCACAGAAAAATCACCGTCAGGACAAAGCGCGAAACAGTGAGTTTATTCGGAAGGTTCATTTCTGCCTAAAGTTGACGATTTAGATGTGCCGCTGGCAAGTTTCAAAATCAGAAACCTGAAACATTTTGACGGGCGGTCCGGATTGAATTCGGAACGTTTGGGTTGCGTGGGACGAAGGGAGCAGGAACTGCGGGGAAAAAGTTCACGCGGAGACGCGGAGAGGAGGAAACATGGAGAGGTAAACGCCCCCCCCTCATGGCAAGCCTCCCCAGCAATGTCAAACATAAGGCCTCACTCCTCACCCCCGCCCCACCTCGTTGAGAGGAGGGCCGCGTTAATAAATCCCAATGTATTTCCAATGGCGGCATTCGGCGCTTGAATCCGGCGGGCTAAACCGTAAAACTCCTTTCGATGCTGCTACCGCCCGATTATCACATGCACACGCCGTTGTGCCGCCATGCGGTGGGCGACCCCGTGGAATATGCGCGCCAGGCTTGGAATTTGGGGTTTTCGGAAATCGGTTTTTCCGATCATTCGCCAATGAAGCAGGACGATTTCGATAATTGGCGGATGCGGAATGACCAGCTGGACGATTATGTGGCCCGGGTGGAAGAGGCGCGGCGGGCCGTTCCGGAACTAACGATCCGGCTGGCGCTGGAGGTGGATTATCTGCCGGGGCAGGAAGAGTGGATACGCGATCTGGCGGGACGGCACGCGTGGGACTACTTCATTGGTTCCGTGCATTATGTCTCGGATACCTGGGATATTGATAACCCTTACAAATTGTCGGAATGGAAAAACCGGGATGCTTACGAGGTGTGGCGCGTCTATTTTGAGCGGTTGACCATGGCGGCGGAATCGGGTTTATTTGAAATCATCGGCCACTGCGATCTGCCCAAAAAGTTTGGACACCGGCCCGCGCAGGATTGCACGCCGTTGTACGACACGTTTTTAAGCGCCGTCAAAAAAGCCGGGATCGCGATTGAATTGAACACGGCGGGGCTGAGAAAAGATTGCCAGGAGATTTACCCAAGCCAGGGGCTATTGAAGATCGCTTTTGAAAAAGGGGTTGCGATCACGTTTGGCTCGGATGCGCATGATCCGAAAGAAGTCGGACTGAATTTTGCGGAAGCGGTTCAGCTGGCACGCGCAACCGGCTACCGGAACGCCTGGAAATTTCAGGGGCGCCGGCGCGAAAGCATCGTGCTCGCCGACTGAGTATGAGCCGGATCAAATTATCCGAAAACCAGCTTTTTGCGCTGGCAGCCCTGGCTTTGGGCGTCATCACCCTTTACCTGTATTGGCCGGTCTGGGGGGATGACTTTATCAACACGGATGACAAGGCGTATGTGACGGAGAATCTCCGCGTCACGAGCGGCTTGACGATGGCCAACGCCCGCTGGGCACTGACGACCACCGAACAGGCAAACTGGCATCCGTTGACATGGATTTCGCACATGGTGGATTGCCAGTTATTCGGTTTGCAAGCGGGGGCGCACCACATGGTCAGCGTTTTATTCCATATCGCGAACAGCTTGCTGCTGCTGCTGGTATTGAAAGATTTAACCGGGGCATTTTGGCGAAGCGTCATCGTGGCGGCGTTGTTTGCCTGGCATCCGATGCACGTGGAATCGGTGGCGTGGGCCGCGGAGAGAAAGGACGTGCTGAGCACCTTTTTCTGGATGTTGAGCCTGCTGGGATACGTCCGTTATGCGCGCACCCGAAAGTGGATTCCCTATATTTTGTCCCTGGTCTTTTTTGCGGCGGGTTTGATGAGCAAACCCATGGTAGTCACGCTGCCCTTGGTCCTGCTTTTGCTGGACTGGTGGCCGCTCAACCGGGTGACAGGGAAAGACTGGCGGCGGTTATTATTGGAAAAAATTCCATTTTTCGCCCTGATGCTGGCCGGCTGTACGGTCACGTATTTCGCGCAAAAAAGCGGCGGGGCCATATCGAACCCCGGCTGGCTGGAGAAAATCGGCAGTGCCGCCGTCGCCTATATCAACTATGTTTCCAAGCTGGTTTACCCGGTCAAGCTCGCCTTTCCTTATTCGCAGAATGGACATGATCCCGTTCTGTGGGCAATCGTGTCGGCGCTACTGCTGGTGGTTTGGAGCGGGCTGGCCATCCTGAAGGGGAAGGAGAAGCCGTATTTTATCGTGGGCTGGTTCTATTTTCTGGGCACGCTGGTACCGACCATTGGCATCATTAAAGTCGGAGGCCAAACGATGGCAGATCGCTACAGTTACATCCCGAGCATTGGATTGTTCATGGTGATTGTTTGGGGAGTCTATGATCTGCTCAAATCCCAGCCGAACCGGCGGATGATCTTCCTGCTGGGCGGCGTGGCCTCGCTGACGCTTTGTTTCACGTTATGCGCGACCCAAATCAGCTATTGGAGGAACTCCTTGACCCTGTTTTGGCATACCCTTTCGGTCACCGAGGACAACTATCTGGCCGACGATTGGATGGGAGAGGCCTGCCGGGATGCGGGCCGGCATGGGCAGGCGCTCTACCTGTTTTCGGAATCGGCTCGCATTACGCCCCGCTATGTTTCCACCCAAAAGGATTTGGGAGTGGAACTCCTCGATGCGGGGCAAGATGCGGAAGCCTTGGTTCACTTAAAAGTGGCGGTTTCGCTGGACCCGCGCGACCCGGGCGCGCAGCAGAACATGGGAGTCTATTGTGTGACCCACGGAGCAACGGCCGAAGGCATCGCGCATTTTGAGGAGGCGATCCGACTGGAACCGGGGTCGATTTCCGACAAAAACCAGCTCGCCTTGATTTATGCCAGCTGCTCCAATTTAAAGTATCGAAACGGCCAACGGGCGATTCAACTGGCACAGGAAGCGTGTGTGGCAACGCGGTACGGCAATCCCGATTTCCTACGGACGCTGGCGTTGGCCTACGCGGAAACCGGGGATTATTCGAAGGCAGCCCGTTGGCTGGAGAAAGCCCGGATCATTGCCATTTCCCACAAGCAATTGGATTTCATGATCACTTTCGATAAATACCAAAAAGCCATCAGCTCCCAACAGGCTTATTCAGACCCCACCCTATAAATCATCCGAAAACCGGCGGTTGGCGCTGGTTTGCCTGGCGTTGGGATTGATCACCCTCATGCTTTATTGGCCGGTATGGGACAATGATTTCATCAATGCCGATGACACGGGTTATATCACGCAGAACCCGCACGTGAACACGGGACTGACGGTGGCCAATGTCAAATGGGCGCTGACGACCACCGAGCAGGCCAACTGGCATCCGCTCACGTGGATTTCCCACATGGCAGACTGCGAGCTTTTCGGCCTCATGCCCGGCGCCCACCACATGGTCAGCGTGTTTTTCCATATCGCCAACTCGCTGCTATTATTGCTATTTTTGAAAGAGGCGACCGGGGCATTCTGGCGGAGTGTGATGGTGGCAGCGCTTTTTGCCTGGCACCCGATGCATGTGGAATCCGTCGCCTGGGCGGCCGAACGCAAGGACGTTTTGAGCACGTTCTTCTGGTTGCTGAGCCTGCTGGCGTATGTTGAATATTCTCGGGGAAAAAGCGTGGCGTGCCACCTTTTTTCACTCCTCTTTTTCGCCGCGGGACTCCTGAGCAAGCCCATGGTGGTGACGCTGCCATTTGTCCTGCTTTTACTTGATTGGTGGCCGTTAAATCGGATCAACGAGAAAACCATTGGCCGGTTACTGCTGGAAAAGCTGCCATTTTTTCTACTGACACTGGGCGGGTGCGTCGTCACTTTTCTGGCCCAAAAAGGCGGCGGGGCGGTGGCGCCGACACCCTGGCTGGCCAGGGCGGAGAGCGTAGCGGTTAGCTATATACAGTATATCTCCAAATTGGTGGCTCCCATTCATCTAGCCTCTCCGTATTCGCATCCCCCGCATCCGATCCTATGGTGGTCGGGTCTGGCGGCGCTCCTTTTGGTGCTGGTGAGCGGGTGGGCGTTGATCGCGGCGAAATCGAATCCTTATTTTGTTTTTGGCTGGCTTTATTTTCTGGGGACATTGGTGCCGGTGATCGGGATCATTCAAGTGGGGACCCAGTCGATGGCGGACCGGTACACTTACATTCCGGGCATCGGCCTGTTTGTGCTGATGGTGTGGGCGGTGGCTGACCTGTTAAAAAACCAGCCCAACCGGAGCTTCATCGGGACGGTCGCGGGGGCGGCTTGCCTGGGCGTGGCCTGCCTGTTGACCAGCGCCCAGATAGAATATTGGCGCAACAGCCAGGTTCTCTTTCAACACGCGCTGGCGGTCACCCGGAATAATTATCTGGCGGAAGACTGGCTGGGCGAAACGTTGCGGGACACCGGACAAACCGAACCAGCGCTGGATTTGTTTGAGCAATCGGTGGCGGAAGAGCCGCACTATGCTCCCGCCCAGGCCGACCTGGCCCAGGAGCTTTTAGCAACCGGCCGACCGGCGGAATCGCTGGCGCACCTGCAGATGGCCGCCGCATTGTCCCCGAATGATGCCGCGATACAGCAAAACTGGGGAGCCGTTTTGGCGACCCACGGAGAAACCAAAGAAGGCATCGTTCATCTGGAAACGGCGCTGAAGCTGGAGCCGCATTCAGTCCGGACCCTGAACCAACTAGCTTGGATTTATGCGACCTCGGCCAACGTCCAGAATCGCAACGGCGCCCGTTCGGTCCAACTGGCGGAAGAGGTCTGCGCGGCCACGCGGAATGGCAACGCCCTTTACCTGCAAACGCTAGGTGCGGCCTACGCCGAAGCGGGTGATTTCTCCCGAGCTGCCCACTGGCTGGAGCAGGCACGCATG
>Ga0302320_10003872_pt1 | contig 34356 bp, 33 predicted proteins | sample Bog_T0_3_FD_202130 | JGI IMG/M metagenome (GOLD analysis project Ga0302320, IMG submission 202130) | Peat permafrost microbial communities from Stordalen Mire near Abisko, Sweden - Bog_T0_3 | ecosystem: Environmental > Terrestrial > Soil > Wetlands > Peat | place: Sweden: Abisko, Stordalen Mire...
GGAACCAGAACGTGGGATGTGAGGATGGAGAAGTTTTTCAGGCCTTCGCGCTCGGCGATCAGGACCGACATGGCATTGGCCGGCGCCGTGGTTTCAAAACCGACGGCAAAAAATACGACCTGCTTTGACGGGTTCTCCCGCGCCAGCGTGACCGCGTCCAGGGGCGAATAAACGACCCGGACATCGCCGCCGCGTGCCTTCGCTGTGAGCAGGTCGACCGTGTTTCCTGGAACGCGGAGCATGTCGCCAAACGAGCAGAGCACGACGCCTCGCGTGGCCGCCAGCTCGACGGCGTGATCAATGAGCTCGGCGCTCGTGACACACACCGGGCATCCCGGGCCGTGGACGAGCGTGATGGGGGCTGGAAGGAGCTCGTCCAGTCCAAACTTCACGATCGCATGGGTCTGACCGCCGCAGATCTCCATGATGGTCCATGGCTTGGTGGTGGCCTCCGCTATGGCCCCCGCCAGTTTCCGCACGATCGTGGCGTCCCGGTACTCGTCCACGTACTTCATGGCCCAGGCGCCCCCTGCCCGGCGGGCTCGAGGCCGTCCAGCTCGCCCATTTGCCTAAGGTACTCGTAGGTCTCCTCGGCGTCCTTCTGGTCCACGATACTGATGGCGACCCCTACATGCACGAGGACGTAGTCGCCGATCTTGGCCTCGGGAGCGCAGGTAAGGCTCACGTTCTTTATGACTCCAGCAAAGCTTACGCGGGCATACCGCAGCAGCGGGTCTTCACCCTGGACGAAGATCACTTTTCCCGGTACGGCGAGGCACATGGTGTTATTGGGGGTTTGATGAGGTGAGCATGGGAGTGCGAACCGCAGTCTCTGCGGCCGGCATTTTGACCGTTGTGAGGTTCCAGAGCGCGCCCAGCGCCTGGCCGGCCGCGATCGCGCCGTCGTTCGGGGGCAGGTCGATCGGCGCGAGGACCCTAAAGCCTGCTGCCAGAAGCTCTGACTCGGAGAGGCTCCGTAGGAGCGCGTTCTGGAAGCAGCCCCCAGAGAGGGCGACGGTCCCAACGCCCGCGTGGCGAGCGACCTCGACCAGGGCCCGTGCCAACCCCTTGTGGAAGGCGAAGGCGAGATTTGAGGTATTCGGGCGCTCGTGATTGAGGACGGCCTCGGCCGCGGGCCGCCAATCGACCTCCCATCCTGGGCAACCTGCGCCACGGCCGACTTCGAAATGCAGGGCCTGGGTGTCCCGGCGGCCGCTGCGGGCTGCGACCTCGACAGCCAAGGGGATCTGGCCTTCAAACGAATTCCAGCGGCCTTGCCCAAGAAGCGCGCCGAAGGCGTCAAACAGCCTTCCGGCACTCGTGCACACGGGGGAGTTTAGCCCCAAGGCAAGCATCGCGTGCAGGGTTGCCGACTCGGCCGGGGTGAACCCGAGCTTCCACGCCAGGCGGTTGCTGGCCTCGCTTCCCATTGCGGAGGCAACCGATATGGCGCAGCGGCGGGCGTCGCGGACTGCCGCCTCACCCCCCAGGAGCCTGAATGGCCTAATGTGGGCGAACCTTTCGGCGCGCCCCTGCCTAAGGAGGATGAATTCGCCGCCCCAGACGGTGCCGTCCTCCCCATAACCGGTGCCGTCCCAGGCGACTCCCAAGACGGCGTCGGCCGAGTGACCGTGCTCAAGAAGCACGGCAAGAACATGGGCGAGGTGGTGCTGGACAGGCACACGGCGCAGCCCCGTCCCCTCCGCGTAATGGGTTGAGGCGTAGCCGGGATGCTTGTCGCACGCTACCGCAGCGAACCTCGCGCCACAGAGGTCTCCCAGTGTACCGATTGTGCGGGTGAAGACCTGGTGGGTCGGTGCACTTCCCAGGTCGCCGATGTGCGGGCTCATGACGACCCGGTCGCCCAGGGCGATGGCTATGGTATTTTTCATCTGGGCCCCGACGCACAGGACCGGCTCCCTCAGGGAACCGGGCAGCGTGAGAGGTGCTGGGGCGTAGCCCCGGGCCCGCCGCAGGACGATTGCGGCGCCGGAATCTGAAAACCGGACAACCGAGTCGTCGACGGGCCGTGCGATCTCGCGGTTGTGGCCAAGAAAGAGATCCGCAACGCCGCTTAGGCGCGAGATGGCCTCGGCGCCATCCGTGCACAGCGGCTCCTCTGAAATATTGGCGCTTGTCGCCACGACAGGCCGATCGACGAGCTTCATCAGGAGAAGGTGGAGCGGCGTCGAGGGAAGCAGCGCCCCCACCCAGGGGTTCCCCGGGCTCACGCTCGGGGCAAGCGCCGGCTGGGCGCGCCTTGGAAGAAGGACGATCGGGCACCGGACTGAGGAAAGGAGGGTTTCCGCGGCCTCGGACACATCGGCCCAGAGGCGAAGCATGGCTATGTCCTTGAACATTACGGCGAGCGGCTTCTCCTCGCGGTGCTTTCGGCGCCGGAGCTCCGCCACGACGACCTCGTCGGAAGCATCGGCCATCAGGTGGAACCCGCCGACCCCCTTCACCGCCACGATCTTCCCGCCGCAGAGTGCCGCTGCCGCCTGGCGGAGGGCGTCATTGCCCGTGGCCAGGGGCCGGCCGCCCGCGTCGCTCAGCTGCAAGCGTGGCCCGCATTGGGGACACGCGTTGGGTTCCGCGTGGAACCTCTTGTTGCGGGGATCGCGGTATTCGGCCTCGCAGCGCGGGCACATCCTGAAACAGCGCATCGTCGTTCTGTCCCGGTCATAGGGAAGGCGCTCGATGATCGAATAGCGCGGGCCGCACTGTGTGCAGTTAATGAACGGATAGCCGCTTCGGCGGTCGTTCGGGTCGAGGAGTTCCCGCCGGCAATCCGCGCACGGGGCAAGATCCACGGAGACTCCGGCCCGCGTCTCGCCGCCGGGGGCCGAGCTCTCGATGATCGAGAACTCTCCGTCGATCGCCGGCTCGTACGGGCCCGCGTGCACCCATTCCACCGCGGTCACCCGCGCCGCTTCCGGTGCGCGGCTGACGACCTCTTCCGCGAACCTCTCAAGGGTCACCGGCTCCCCTACGGCGCGCACGAGGACGCCGCTCGGATCGTTGCGTACCCAGCCGTTTATCCCAAGTTCCGTAGCGAGCCGCAATACGAACGGCCGGAAGCCTACGCCCTGCACGGTGCCATGGACCCGCAGGAGCTTGTCGGACGATGGTAGGGTTGCGGGCATGGTCTCTTCCTCACGTGTTTCCGGGCCTAGCGCTGTACCGCGAGGGCCCTCAGGAAAGCGTACCACTCCTGCACACCCTCGCCGGAGCGGGCGGAGAGCTCGATGATCCGCGCCTGGGGCGCGATCCGTTTAATGTTCTGGATAGCAACGTCCCGCTTGAAGCCGAGCGCATCGGCGACGTCGACCTTGGTGAGGAGAACGAGATTAGCCGACTTGAAGATTGGGGGATATTTGAGGGGCTTGTCCTCCCCTTCGGTGGTTGAGAGCAAGACGACCCTGACCTGCTCCCCGAGATCAAAGGAGGCCGGACAGACAAGGTTACCCACGTTTTCGATGAAGAGGATCTTCACGCCACTGAGGTCGATCGACTGCGCGGCCCTCGCGACCATTCCGGCGTCCAGGTGGCAGACCGTGCCGGTGGTGATCTGCGCGACGGGTGCGTGAGGCCGCCTTAGGCGGTTGCCGTCGTTGTCGGTCTCCAGATCGCCGACCAGCACGGCGCACTTTGTCTCGGGCGCAAACTCGTCTAGGGTGCGTTCGAGCAGCGTGGTTTTTCCTGCGCCCGGGGACGAGACCAGGTTCAGCGCCGCCAGGCCGCGTCCCAGAAAGTAGCCCCTGTTCCGTTCGGCCAGGATGTCATTCTTCTCCAGCAGCGGTATCCGAAGGTCGAGGGAGCGCACGGCGACCTCGCCTTCGGGGCTTGCCGCCAGGGCGGCGCTTATCTCGGCAGAGAGGGGCGCGGACAAGGAGTTGGTCGGTCGTAGGACCGCTCCGCTGAGAGGATGCACGCCATAGGCCTCGCAGGCGTCTGTGGTAGGTTCTGCAGTTTCTGAGTTCATGGCTGTAACAGGATTAGATTTATGAGAATTCAAGGCGCCCGAGCTCGATTTCGCGACCGCGCCGGATGTCGCCGCAAAAATCCCCGCAAATGGGGCAAGTGAAAATGAATCCGCGATCCTGCCCCGCGAATTCCTTCTCGCAGCTTCGGCAGAAGACCGCGGCGGGGACCGACTCGATCTCAAAATCGGCGCCCTCGGCCTTTGTGCCCCGGGACACTACGTCGAAGGCAAATCTTAGGGAGTCGGGGTCAACCCCTGAAAGGGTGCCGATGCGCAGCACTACGCGCTCCACGCGCCGCGCGTGTTTCTCTTCGGCGAACCGCTGCACTAGTGCCAGCGCCGATTCCATCATGCCCAGTTCGTGCATGATCATAGTTTGAAATCACGCCCCCGGAGGAGCGTCGAGAGCAACGCAGGGATTTGGCAAATACTGCATACAAGTGCGCAAAAAGTGCGGAGTTCGAGCTGAGACGTTTTCGTAGAGTGGGTATCAGACCAGTTAAACAATCTTATCACCCCAACCCCTCCGCATCCTTGCGGTAACATTCGTATATGGAAAATATTGCCGAACCCATCGCCCGAGCCGATAGGGACCAGACAACGATATATGAACAGCTCACTTCGCGTGGCGTTTCACGCCGAGACTTCCTGAAATTCTGCGGTTGGATGAGCGCCTGTATGGGCCTTGGGCCAGAGGGCCTAGCCCAGGTGGCGAACGCCCTTGAAACAAAGAAGCGGATACCCGTTGTCTGGCTTCATTTCCAGGAATGCACCTGCTGCAGTGAATCCTTCCTGCGTTCCTCGCACCCGATCGTTGCGGACATACTCCTCGACAAGATATCCCTCGATTACACCGAGGTTCTTTGCGCCGCGGCCGGCCACCAAGCCGAGGCGTGCCTCCAGGACACGATCAAGAAATACAAGGGCGAGTACCTGCTGTGCTGCGAGGGCTCGATACCCACGGCAGCCGAGGGCGCCTACTGCTGCATCGGCGGCCGCGCAGCCGCCGACATCCTTAATGAGGTCGCAGCGGGTGCCAAGGCGGTGATCGCATGGGGAAACTGCGCGAGCGCGGGCTGCGTCCAGGCCGCGAAGCCCAATCCCACGTCGGCGATGCCGATCCACAAGGTCCTTGCCGGGAAGCCAATCATCAATGTCCAGGGCTGCCCGCCCATCGCCGAAGTGATGGCTGGAGTGCTCGTGCACCTGCTGACCTTCGACCGGATCCCGCAGCTCGATGCCCTCGGCCGGCCGAAGGAGTTCTACTCGCGCCGCGTGCATGACACTTGCTACCGCCGCCCCAACTATGACGCAGGCCTCTTTGTCGAATCCTTCGACGACGACAATGCCCGCAAGGGTTACTGCCTCTATAAGATGGGGTGCCGGGGCCCGACCACCTACAACTCCTGCGGAACGATACGCTGGAACGGGGGCGTCAGCTTCCCGATCCAGTCCGGGCACGGCTGCATCGGCTGCTCCGAGGCGAATTTCTGGGACAACGGGCCGTTCTACGAGCGCCTCGCGAGCTTCCCGGGGTTCGGCATCGAGACGACGGCCGACAAGATCGGCATGGCCGTGGGCGCAGTGACGGTTGTGGGTGCCACCGCGCACGCGGTCCTCACGAACATACGCAAACACCACGAGATCGGCGAGCAACCGGGTGAATCGCCCGCAGACGCCCCACCTCCGGCGGCTGAGCAAAACAAGAAAGGAGGAGAATAGCCATGAGCGACCGAATCGTAGTGGATCCCATCACCCGCATCGAGGGGCACCTCCGCATCGAGGCCGAGGTCAAGGATGGCTTCATCACCGACGCCTGGAGCGCCGGAACCATGGTGCGCGGACTTGAGATCATCCTGAAGGGCCGCGATCCCCGCGACGCCTGGGCATTCTGCGAGCGCGTCTGCGGCGTGTGCACGACCGTGCATGCGCTTGCCTCCGTTAGGGCGGTCGAGGACGCCATTGGCGTAGCCGTTCCCCCCAATGCAGAGCTCATCAGGAACATCATGTTCTGCACGCAGTACATGCAGGACCACGTGGTGCATTTCTACCACCTGCACGCACTGGACTGGGTGGACATCGTCAGCGCGCTCAAGGCCGACCCGGCCGAAGCCTCACGAATCGCGCAAAGCATCTCCAAATGGCCGAAGAGCTCCACGGGCTACTTCAGCGACCTGCAGAAGCGGCTCACGAAGTTCGTGGAGAGCGGCCAGCTTGGCATCTTCGCCAACGGATACTGGGGTCACCCGGCCTACAAGCTACCGCCCGCTGTCAACCTGATCGGCGTGGCCCACTACCTGGAGGCCCTCGAGTGGCAGAAGGAGATCGTAAAGGTCCATACGATCTTCGGCGGCAAGAATCCCCACCCGAACTACCTCGTGGGCGGCGTCCCGTGTGCCATCAACATCGAGGAGGCTAACGCGATCAATTCGGAGCGCCTCGCTATGGTTGCGGGGCTCCTCGCCCAGGCCAAGCAGTTCGTCGAGCAGGTGTACCTGCCCGACCTGCTCGCCATTGCACCGTCGTACCTTGACTGGGCGGCGATCGGCGGCGGCGTGAAAAATTACCTCTGCTACGGGGACCTTCCGACGAACGGCTTTGCCGATGTCGGCCGCTTCAAGTTCGCCCGCGGCGCCATTCTCGACAGGGACCTGAGCCATGTGCTCGAGGTCGACCCGAGGGACCCGGCGGGCATTCAGGAGTTTGTCGACCACTCGTGGTATTCGTACCAGGGGGCCGCCGGGCTGCATCCGTGGGAGGGAGAGACGACGTTCAATTACACGGGGCCAAACCCCCCGTACGAGCATCTGAACGTAGATGGGAAGTATTCGTGGCTTAAGACGCCGCGCTGGAAGGGGCACGCCATGGAGGTTGGACCTCTTTCCCGGATGCTGGTCGGCTATGCCTCCGGTAACGCCGAGGTGAAGGATGCTGTCACCGAGGCCCTGGCGGCGCTCAATGCGCCGCCAGCGGTCCTATTCTCGACCCTGGGCCGCACGGCGGCCCGCGGTATCGAGACCAAGTTGATCGCCCGGTGGAGCCAGGAATTCTTCGACCAGCTCATCGCCAACATTAAGAATGGCGACACACGCACATTCACGAAGGAGAAATGGGAGCCGTCCTCGTGGCCGACATCGACAAAAGGCGTCGGACCGAGCGAGGCGCCGCGCGGCGCACTGGCGCATTGGATCGTGATCAAGGACCAACGTATAGAAAACTACCAACTGGTGGTTCCGAGCACCTGGAACGCATCGCCCCGTGACGCCAAGGGCGAACGCTCCCCATATGAGGCCTCCCTCATCGGCACGCCTGTGGCCGATCCCAAGCTGCCGCTCGAGATACTGAGGACGATCCACTCCTTTGATCCCTGCCTCGCGTGTGCCGTGCACCTCTACGACGACAAGGGTGCGACGTTGCAGAGGGTCTCGACCTCCCCCGCAGTCTAACCGGAGGCTGCCATGAACTCGCACGCCCCCTCCGCCGGTCACCACGAATTCCAGCGCATCTACGTGTGGGAGCTCCCGGTCCGTTTCTACCATTGGTTAAACGCCCTTTGCATTGTTGTGCTTACAGCCACGGGTTTCGTCATTGCGAACCCTCCGGCGATAAACACGGCGAGTGAGGCCTCGTTTAGCTATTGGTTTGGAACGGTCCGCTTTATCCACTTCGCGGCGGCTTACGTTTTCGTGTTCAACTTCGCGTTCCGCATCTACTGGGGCTTTGTCGGAAACCAGTACTCCGACTGGAAGAACTTCCTGCCGCTGCGCTATGCCCAGTTCCGCGAGGTCATGAACGTTCTCCGGGTCGACATCCTTCAGTCGTCCAACAAGACGCTCGTTGCCGTGGGGCACAACGCCCTGGCCTCCCTGACGTACTTTGTCATGTTCCTCGTCTTCCTGTTCCAGGTCGCGAGCGGCTTTGCCCTCTACGCGAAGATGAGCCACTCATGGTTCCCGCAGCTCTTCACGTGGATGCTCCCGATATTCGGAGGCGACGCCGGCCTGAGGCAGTGGCATCACCTTGCCACTTGGTTCTTCATCATATTCACGCTGATCCACGTTTACCTGGTGTTTTACCATGACTACGTCGAGGGCAACGGGGTTCTCTCCTCTATGGCGGGCGGCTGGAAGTTCCTTCCCGAGAAAGCCGTGGACGGCAAGTCGGTATTCCCAAGCACGGCGCCGGCAAAGGGCGATGAAGCGCCGGCCATCCCACCAAGATGAGGGGAACGGACCTAGGTCTCGTCGGCGGATCGGCCTCAACCTCCCACCTGGAGCCGCCTGAGGTTCTGATTGTGGGTGTTGGCAACCTGCTCATGGGCGACGAAGGCGTCGGTATCCATGTCCTTCGCGCTCTCGAGGATGAGGACGCGCTTCCCGGGGTGCAGCTGCTGGACGGCGGCACGGGCGGGATCAACCTGCTTGAGGCGATCGCCCTGGCGCCAGTTGTCGTGATGGTCGATGCGACGCGGGACGGAAATCCGGCGGGTACCATCACCGAGCTGGAGCCCGCATGCGTGGCCGATATCCCCCGGGGACTCTCGGCCCATGACTTTGGGCTCCGGGACCTCTTCGCAGCGGCGGCGCTTATGGGACAGTTCCCCGACATAAGGCTTTTCACGATCTCGGTAGAGACGATCAACCCTATGAGTCTGGACCTTTCTCCGCCCGTGGCTGAGGCCGTGCCCATCGTTGTACGAGGAGTACACCGGCTTGCAGAGCGCCTGATTGCATAAGTGGGAAACCGTTTGCGCCGCTGGCCGATCCACGAATCCCCAGGGAGTTTACGGGGTTGGGTTTGCTCTCGAAAACACGCGTCCAAATCAATTCCGCCATCACGGTGCCGATGGCTCAGTCGCCTCTGGCCGGGTCTCGCCCGAGACGGGCAATTCTAGCACAAAGTGAACACCTGCTCCTACTCCGACCTTGCCCGTATGCCCATCGTGCAGCGGTTTGAAGAGGCATTCCGAGGAGCGATAGGTGTGCCCGTGCGTCTCTTCCCTCCAGATATTCCAACGCAACGGCTAAGCTTGGGATTTTTTGAGAACCCGCTGTGCACCTTTGTTGGAAGATCCGCTCAGGTCTGTCAGTGTTGTATCGCAGCCCAATCGCGCGTTCAGCGCGGTGTCGCGAAGCACCTTGCCTTGCAGCAAGTGTCCTGTGCAGCAGGACTTACGGAGGTTGCCGTTCCTGTAATCGTGGGCTTCAGGCATGTGGCTACGCTCCTAAGCGGACAGATCCTGCGCCGGGAGCCGAGCGAGCGCGATTTCGAGCTACTGGTCCAAATGTTGGATGGGGCCTCCGCCGGGCCGGCATGGCACAATGCCATCAAGACAGCGTATTTTTCGACACCCGTGCTAACAGCAGATCGATTCAACGCTATGAACCGCATGCTCGTATTGTTCACCGCGTTTATCGCAGAAGTCGTGGGCTCCGAATCTGTTACAGCGACCGAGACTGAGCCCGAGTCCGTTGCGGGCGCAAAAAAAATAATCCAGGAGCGCATGGCTGAGTCGCTAGACCTGCCGAGCATCATTCGCCACGTGGGGCTAAGCCGGTCTTATTTTTGCCGCCTGTTCAAACGGTCGACGGGAATGACCCTCTCGGAGTACGTGGCGCGGGTGAGGATGGAACGGGCGAAGGTCATGCTCATAAACCCGTCTGTTCGGATCGCTGAAATCGGCTTTTCCGTAGGGTTCAGGTCGATTCCCCGGTTCAATGGAGCCTTTAAGTTGCATGTTGGGATGACACCGGGCGACTACCGCGACGCATTACTTTTCAAAGTGACCGATCAGTCTTGGCCGCCTTTGCGGGGCTAATGGGCAACATAAGGCAAGAAAAAGACAGGATATGATGAGCCCGTTTGCCTGAAATAAGGTACAAAGTATGGATGCAACACAGACTACCACTCTTGATGGCCGCAAGTTTGGCATTGGCGTCGGCGGTCTGCCTCCATGCGGCAGGCGACGAGATCGATGCCGCAACGAAGGCGAAAATCGCCCTTTTTGACAAGGGACCGTCCTCAATCGACGTGTCCGCCTACCCGGCGGGCGCCAAGGCCAACTACAACGTATTCAAGAGCACCTGTTCGCTTTGCCACACCTTGGCGCGACCCATCAATTGCGACTTCGTGCTGCCCGACGAGTGGTCGCGCTATGTGAAGCGCATGATGTTTAAGCCCAGCTCGAACATCACGCCTGAGAAGGCCAAGAAGATCTACCAGTTCCTCGTCTACGACACGACAATCAGGAAAAAAGACCTCCTCGACAAAGCGCTGGCCGCTGCAACCCCTGGAGACAAAGCGGCCGCCCAGAGCAAGATCGACGAGGTCAATGCCGCATTCGGGGCGAAATAGAAAACTGACGACGTCGCGGTTAACCCAAGAATGCCCGCGACCTACACAGTCGAGCTTCCTGACCTAGATTATTTCACGCGGCAGGTGCTCTGCAGAGAGGGCTGCCCGGTGAAGACGGACGCGGGCGCCTATGTGCAGGCTATAGCGGAAGGCCGCTTCGAGGATGCCTACATTATTGCGCGTGAGCCGAACCCTTTTGCCTCGATCTGCGGACGGGTTTGCGCCGCGCCCTGCGAGGCCAAATGCCGGCGGGGCGCCATTGACGCCCCGGTGTCCATCCGAGCGCTCAAGCGTTTTGTTTGCGAGAGGCATGGGGTCGAATCCAACGACTTCGATCTGGGACGCGTGTATCCCGGAGGGAGGCACCCTACCCTCGACCGCGTGGGTGAAGGTCGGAAGGTGGCCTGCATCGGAGGAGGACCGGCGAGCCTATCCTGTGCTCACGAGCTAGCCCTCATGGGTTTTAAGCCTGTTGTTTTCGAGGCCCAGACCATGGCGGGTGGGATGCTCGTCCTGGGGGTGCCCGAATACCGCCTGCCCCGGCAGATAATCCAGGCTGAGATCCAAGCCATCGAATCCCTGGGGGTTGAGATTCGGCTCAATCGCAGGCTGGGCCGCGATTTTACCCTCGAAGACCTGAAGAAGGAAGGCTTCGAGGCCGTCTTCATCGGTATTGGCGCGCACAAAAGCCGGGAGCTCGCAATCGAGGGTGTTCAGAATGACGGTGTTCTCCGTGCGATAGATTTTCTCCTGAACGTCAACCTGGGCTACCGCACGGAGCTGGGCCGGAAAGTTGTCGTTGTGGGTGGCGGCAACGTCGCATTTGACGTCGCACGCTCTGTCGTGCGCCAGGCTGAGAAGCTTGCTGGAATGAGTGAGGCCGAGCTCCGGTCGGCGCTCCAAAGAGCCGCCGCCGCCATGGAACAACTCACAGCGGAGACGCCGGAGGCGCCGGATGAGATCCGCCTCGCACTCGACGTCGCGCGCGAGGCCATCCGCAAGGGCGTCCCCGAGGTGCACATGTACTGCCTGGAGAGCTTGGACGAGATCCCCGCGGCCCATGAGGAAATTGAGGAGGCCGAGAAGGAGGGCATTAGGCTCAATACCCGTTTCGGGCCAAAGAAAATCATCGGAGTCGACGGGCGAGTTACGGGCATCGAGCTCATAAAATGCAGCAGGGTGTTTGATTCCAACCGACGCTTTAACCCCCAGTTCATCGAGGGAAGCGAGCTGATCGTGCCATGCGAGAGCGTTGTGCTGGCGATTGGCCAATCACCGGACCTTTCATGGATGCTTCCTGAGGACGGACTGAAGGTGTCGCCGCGCGGCACGCTTCAGGTCGACCCAAAGACCCTCGCCACGTCTCGGCCGGACGTATTTGCAGGCGGCGACGTCGCCTTTGGGCCGCGTATCATCATCACGGCAGTGGCCGAGGGAAAGAAGGCCGCGGCGTCTATAGCCACGTTCCTGACCGGCAGCGCGCCGGTCGAGAAACGCAAGGCAAAGTTCACCATTTTCGACCTGGGCCGCTACAAGATGAAGCGGGACTACGAGAAGCTCCCCCGGCGCTCCCCTCCCACGCTCCCGCTTGACCGCCGCATCGGCATCGCCGAGGTGGAAGAGACCTTTCCGGTCGCCGAGGCCCAGACACAGGCCGACCGATGCCTGGTTTGCCATGTGAGCCCGATCTTCAACGGGGACGCCTGCATCCTTTGCGGCGGATGCGCCGATGTCTGTCCTGAGTATTGCCTCCGCCTGGTGGACGTAGCCAACCTTCGCGGGGACGAGAAACTAACCGCGGCCTTCATGGCCCGCTACGGACGCGTCCCGGGCCCCAACGAGGTCGGCGCGATCATCAAGGACGAGACCAAGTGCATCCGTTGCGGGCTGTGCGCGGCCCGCTGCCCCACCCATGCGATCACCATGGAGCGCGTCGAGGTCGTTTCTGCATAAGCCATGTCTTCCCCACACCCAGACAACACCACGTCCCGCCGGAGTTTCGTGCAGCTTACATGCGGATGGCTGGTCGCGGCATTTGCCGTCGCCGCATCCTCTGCGGCCGCCGTTCGTTTCCTCGTCCCCAACGTACTCTACGAGCCGAACCTCCGGTTTAAAGCGGGCCGCCCGGACGACTTCCCTGACGGGAGCGTCACGTTTCTCGAGGACGAGAGGGTCTTCATCGTACGCCAGGGGAACACCTATCGCTGCCTATCCGCTGTGTGCACCCACCTCGGCTGCACCGTGGGTCGCTCGGAGCATGGCTTCCACTGCCCCTGCCACGGGAGCTCGTTCGACGAGATGGGCAAGGTCAAGGGGGGGCCAGCACCCAGAGGCCTCGAATGGTTCATGGTGACGCTTAGCAAGGACAGGCGCCTCCTCGTCGACAAGAACGAGCGCGTTGAACCCGACAAGTATCTCGTCCTGTGAGCGTACCCACACCAAAGCAGGCATGGAATTGGTTCGAGCGCTCGCGGGTCGGGCGCTCCATTTTCCGGGTCGGCCTTCCCAAGAGCAATCTTGAACGCGCGCAAGCGATGGTCTCGAGCTTTCTGCTGCATGCGCAGCCCGCCAAGGTGAGCCGCCGCGCCCTGAAACCCTCGACGACCCTAGGGCTCGGGCTCATCTCCCTCTACCTGTTGTTCATCCTGACCGGCACGGGAATCCTCCTGATGTTTTATTACGTTCCGGCCACCGACCGGGCGTATGACGCGATGAAGGACCTGCAGTTCGTTGTCTCCGCGGGCCTTGTCATCCGCAACATGCACCGGTGGGCCGCGCACTTGATGGTGATGTTCGTGATGCTCCACCTATGCCGTGTCTTCTACACAGGAGCCTACAAGCGCCCGAGGGAGTTCAACTGGTTGATAGGGATCGCGCTTTTCCTGCTGACGCTGGGCCTTAGCTTCACCGGGTACCTCCTGCCCTGGGACCAGCTTGCCTTCTGGGCGATCACCGTTGGGGCGAACATTGCAGCCTATGCGCCCTTGGTGGGCCCGAAACTCAAATTCCTGCTCCTTGGGGGCAACACGGTCGGCCAGGAGGCGCTCATCCGTTTCTACACCCTCCATGTCATCGTGCTGCCGGCGCTCACGTTTTTCATGGTTTCAATCCACCTCTGGCGGGTGCGCAAGGACGGCGGCCTTGCAAGGCCGGATGAGTCCTCTGACCGAGTTGAGAAGGTGAGCATTCCCGATCTGCCGACAAACAAGTCCTACGGGCTCATGGAGCTGACGCGTCTCACCTCGCCCCAGGTAGGTAAGGATCCCGAGGACGAAATCTTTTCCTGGCCGCATCTGGTGTTCCGCGAGATCCTGCTCTTTCTCCTTGTTGTCGCGGTCGTGCTTTTCCTGGCGGTTTTCTGGAATGCGCCTCTCGAGGAGCTGGCCAACGCCGTTCATCCCCCGAATCCGGCGAAGGCCCCGTGGTACTTCCTAGGCCTGCAGGAGCTCGTCAGCTACTCCGCGTTTTGGGGAGGAGTGGTGGCGCCGGCAATCCTGGTGACGGCACTCGTCCTTTTGCCTTACTTCGATCGGCGCAAGCAGGGGGTCGGCCAATGGTTTGCCCCCGAGCGGCGGACGGCCAACACCGTGTTCACCCTCTTCCTTATCGTGGCGATCGTGCTGACGGTGATCGGGAGCGTATTCAGGGGCCCGAACTGGGGATGGGTTAAGCCGTGGGCACAACCCCCTGCGGCAATAGAGGGGCACTGACATGAACGAGGAAAAACCCAGCAGGCTTTATCCCGCGTTCATCGTCCTTGGCATCCTGGTGAGCGTCCTCACCGCCGCGGCATATTACAGGGACGAGTTTCGCGACTGGAAGGACTACCAGAGGCAGTTCATTCGGGAGGAGATGCGCCGAGCGTCGACTCCGCAGCAGCGACAGCTCGCAGCGAGCATTCCCATGCAGATCCGTCAAATCGTGCTGCCTGACCTGCGCCGCGTGGACCGCTGTACCACGTGCCATCTCGCGGTTGAGGACCCGACTTACGGCGGGTTTCCCCAGCCCCTCGCCTATCATCCGCTCCACGAGCAGCATCCCTTCGACAAGTTCGGCTGCACCGTGTGCCACCGCGGACAGGGCCACGCCACGACGACCGCGGACGCGCATGGAAACGTTCCCCACTGGGACCAGCCGATGCTCCCGCTGCGCTTCATCCAGGCCTCCTGCGGACAGTGCCACGAGGCCTCTGACAATCCTGCTGCGCCCGAGCTGGCCCGCGGCGAACAGGTTTTTGAGTCAAGCGGTTGCCGGGGGTGCCACAAGCTAGGCGGCGTGGGCGGAGTGATCGGGCCCGAGCTCGATCGCGTGGGCGGGAAGCGTTCCGCCGAGTGGCTCATGTCCCACTTCCGCTCCCCCGCATCCGTGACCCCTGACTCTGCCATGCCGCCGCAGAAGTTTTCGCCGCCCGAGCTTGAGGCGATCACCCTCTTCATGCTGAGCCAGACAGGCGAGTCGATCACCGGCTTCTATGCCTCGATGAAGGTGGTCCCCAGCGCCATCCAGGGCCGCCATCTCTTCCAGCAGAAGGGGTGCATCGGGTGCCATTCGGTGGCCGGCAAGGGCGGAACCATAGGGCCTGCCCTCGACGATGTCGGGCTCCGGCGCAAGCCCGAGTGGATCATGCAGCACTTTAGGGATCCCCAGTCCGTTACGCCCGGCTCAGTGATGCCGCGGTTTGGCTTCAATGAGGCGGAGGTACTGGCTCTCACCGAATTCGTCCTGCACCTGCGCGACCAGAACATGGCGCTCAGTCTTCCGTCCCTCATGAGCCCGGTAGAACGCGGGAAGGAGACCTTTCGCAAATACGGTTGCGCCGGCTGCCACGGCCAAGATGGCAAAGGCGGCGTGCCCAATCCTAACGCGAAAACCGGTGAGCAGATCCCGGCGCTTATCCACGTGGCCGACGGGTACACGCACGAGGAGCTCATCAGCGTGATAACACTTGGTCGCCGGCAGATCGACGCCTTGGATCCCAAGCGCCCGCAGCCGCCGCTCTACATGCCCGCATGGGGAGGGACCATCGAGCCGGCCGAGATTGCCGACCTGGCCTCCTATCTTTTCAGCCTGAAGCCCAAAGGGGACGAACTCGGATTCTAGGAACCCCACAACAAGCCCTAACCAGCGAAATGACTATGAACATTAACTACCCCACGGGGAAGTCTTCACGGCAGGGTGGCGAGATGGGGGGCCTTATCTTTCGGGTTGCCGCCCCGGCCGCCATCGCTGCGACCCTCCTCTTCTCCCCGAGTGCGCGCGCTCTGCCAAGCTTCGCGCGGCAGACGGATATGCAATGCACCTCCTGCCATACCGAGTTCCCCATCCTCACCCCCTTGGGCAGGCAGTTCAAACTCGACGGCTACACCTCGAGCGCGGAGAACAACCCGTATCCTCCTTTCGCTGTGATGCTGATGCCTTCATTCACACGCACCGCCAAGGGCCAGTCTGGCGGGGCGGCGCCCGGCTTCGGCGACAACAACAACTTCGCCGTGACTCAGGCCAGTGTATTCTACGGAGGTCGCCTCTTTGGGCCTTACGCCACGGACATCTTCGGCAAGGATGCCGCGACGTTTGCCAACAGGTTCGGCGTCTTCAGCCAGGCTACCTACGACGGCATCGGAAAGGTGTGGCACTGGGACAACACCGAATTCCGCTATGCCGACAAGGGCACGATTGCCGGCCACGACGCTTCATTCGGATTTTACCTGAATAACAACCCCACGCTCCAGGATCTTTGGAACACTACGCCCGCCTGGGGCTATCCCTTTTCGCAGTCGGGCCTGGCTTCTACCCCGGACGCAGCCCCTCTGATTAACGGCGGGCTCGCGCAGCAGGTGGGCGGCCTTGGCACCTATGTCATGCTCTCGGACTCGCTCTACCTTGACGTGGCCGGCTACCGGACCCTGGGGCCAGGTTTTCAGAATCAGGTGGGTATTGATCCAACCGGGGAGACGCAGATCGCGGGAGTGGCGCCGTATTGGCGCATCGCCTATGACCAGATGGTCGGCGACGCCCATTGGGAGACAGGTGCCTTCGGACTCGATGCCGGCACCTATCCGGGGAGGGACCAGAGCGCTGGAAAGGACCACATCTACGACATTGGCCTGGACACACAGTACCAGTTATCGAGTGGCGTGAGCGACTTCACCGGCATGCTGAGTTACGTCTACGAGCGCGAATCGTGGGACGCGAGCAGTGTGCTCGGGAACACGTCCAACACGGGCGACACCCTTTGGAACGTGAGGGCGACCGCGAACTACCTCTACGATAAGACCTTTGGCGGCACGGTGCAGTATTTCTTCGTGGGCGGGTCGAGCGACCCGCTGCTCTATTCGGGAAGCGGCACGGGCTCCGCAACCAGCGATGGGCTAATCCTCCAGATGAGCTACCTGCCCTTCAACAAGGGAGGCGGCCCGGCATTCTGGCCGCGGAGCAACGTCAAGTTCTCCCTCCAGTACGTGGTGTATAACCGGTTCAACGGTGCGCGGACGAACTATGACGGCGCCGGGAGCAATGCCCAGGACAACAACACGCTCTATCTGGAGTGTTGGATCGTATTCTAGGCGCGGCGCCCGAAATTAACTGCATGCGCAGCCACGCTTTGGCAGGCGCATGCATGCGGCATAGCCCAAAGCGCCCGACCTTATGCGGGTGCCTCTAAATCGGAAATGGCTGGCTTTCGCCGCAGCTTTTCTGTGAGGGCGCCAAACGTCGGCGTCGGGTTGGGGTTCCGGTAGAAAACCCCTGTATAGAGGATATTCCCGTAGGCCTCAGCGAGCTCGATTGCCATCAGACGGTTGGACGAGTTGTGACCTTCGGCCTCCAGTTTTCGAATCTTCGTCCTCGGCGCGAGCGCTTTCATGAGGGGATCGCCGAATGCGGCGCAGGGCGACTGGATGTTAATGAACGCGAAACCCGGGAAGCGTATAGCCTCCTCTATAAGTGTTGCGAGGCCACCCGGATCGCCGGCGACACCCTGCGCCACGAACTGGGCGCCGTAGGCCAGGGCGTACAGGACAGGGTTTACTGGTGTTCCGGAGCCGTTTTTCGCCGTGGGCGACGCCTGGCCCCCGGTCTGGCCCATCACCTGGTTGTCGATCACGAGATACGTCAGGTCGGTATTGCGTCGTATGGCGTGGCTGATGTGTCCGCCTCCGATCGAAAAGCCGTCCCCGTCGCCGCCGGCCACCAGGACGAGCAGGTCGGGGCGAGCCATTTTTATGCCTTGGGCGATCGGAAGCGCCCTGCCGTGGAGCGAATTGAAACCGTACGCGCGCGTGTACTCGGGAATCCGGCTTGAGCACCCCACGCCCGATACAAACGCGATCTCGTGCGGCGGACGCCCGATTGCTGACAGGGCCTTATAGATCGCATTCAAAACACCAAAGTCCCCGCATCCCGGACACCACTTTGGCATCAAGCCATTGGCGTACTCCTTGGCGGTGCGCCGGCACGGCTTGGCAGGTGTTCGCTGGTCTGGATCCAGGGAGATCATATTACGTTGAGCAGATCGCAGTAATGGGTCCGGAACCGCTCGGTCGCGGGCTTCTCCATGGCTTGAATTAACTTCACGACTTCGTGCGGGGAGATTCGATTGGCACCGCTCTTTGAGACCGACATGAATTCGCGGGGCGTTGTGGTCCACATCTTCAGGAGCCTATGGAGCTGGCCCTGGTGGGACTGCTCGACCACGACACAGCGCATGAGCGAAGCGAAGAAATCCTCGTACACCACTTCCGCCACTGGATAGAGGAGTCTAGGGACCAGAAGCTTCACCTTGATCCCCTTCGCCCTGGCTATGCGGACCGCCTCCCTGACGATTCCCGAGACATTGCCCCAGCTCACAAGCCCAATGTGCGCGTCGGGGTCGCCCTCGAAGAGGAAAAGGTCCCGCCGCGCTTTCAGGGGATTGAGCTTGTTCAGGCGCTTGCGGGTCATTCTGGCGTGAACGTCGCCACTTGTGGTGGGTATGCCACGTTCATCGTGCTCGACCCCTGCCGCAAGGTAGCTGCCTCCTCTCATGCCCGGATGGCTAAGTGGGCTAATCCCGGCCTCCGTTAGCTGGAAGCGCGCATACTTCCGCAGTTCTGCCTTTGTCGGCTCCAAGCGGTCTATTATATTGAGCTGCGAAGGGTTGATCGGCTCGAGAACTGCCTTGCTCAGTGCGAGGTCGCGGTCCGTCAGGACAATCACTGGCGTTTGGTAATGCTCCGCTATGTTGAACGCCTCGACGGTGACATCAAACGTGTCGGCGACGCTGGTCGGGGCCAATACCGGGCGAACGTTGTCGCCGTGCGCCGAGAACACCGCTGCAAAAAGGTCCGCCTGTTCCTGCGTCGTGGGCATGCCTGTGGCGGGCCCTCCCCGTTGAACATTAACGCATACCAATGGAAGTTCAACGGCGCTTGCCAAGCCGAGGACCTCCGTTTGCAGCGAGAAACCGGGCCCCGAGGTGGCGGTCATGGACTTGGCGCCCGCGTAAGAGGCGCCGACGGCTGCGGCCGCGGCTGCAATCTCATCCTCTGCGGCAAGGAACGTTCCTCCGTGTTTCCAGATCTCCCTTTGGAGGAAATGCGTGATCCCTCCAGCCGGTGCAATGGGGTAGGCTGCGAAAAATTTGCACCCGGCAAAGAGCGCTGCACGAGCGCACAATTCGTTGCCGTCGGCAACGCGGCGTCCTGCGCCGCGCGCCGGACACGGGTCGATCTTTAGGTCCTGCCCTAGGGGATGCCGGTCTGCGAATTCAACCCCAGCGGAAAACGCCCTCTCGTTTGCCGTGAGCGCGGTTTTGTCCTTTGCGCGGTACCGGCTGGAGATACCGGCGAGTATCCGCCGTTTGGGGAGCCCAAACCAAGATGCAAGCAGACCGAGGACGACGCTATCCTTTGCCAGCGATTTCCCGCCGCTGCGGGTCGCAATCTCGGAGATTGGAGCGGATATCGTGGCAGCGGGCCTAAAACCTCCGGGCGGCAGGCCTAAAGCTCCCGAGCCGGGCTTCCTGTCTTGGATTACTACGGTCTCTGGCCCCACGGTCAGTTCGCCGCTTGATAGGGAAAAATTCCTCCAGTCAAGGACCACGGCTAGGTCGAGAACACCCCCGGAATTGAGCACGGGAGTCGTGCCGAACCGAATCCTGCATGAGGCCTCCCCCCCGCGCACCGGATCCCCGCACTGGGTGCTCAGGATCGCGAAATAGCCTTCAAGGGCTAGCGCGCCAATCAGGGTATCGCCGACCGCGGCTATCCCGTCCTGGGAGAAACCGGCGATGCCGATGACCGCGCCTTTCATGGTCTAGGTTCCGTCTCTGCCTATGGAGTCGGTCGCGCAGGCACCGATGACTTCCTCTACGAGCGCGATTTCCTCGGGCGTCACGGGTTGCCTGAGCATGTAGGATAGGCTCGTTTCGGTGTTGCGCCCGAAGAACTCAGGGGCACTCGCGCGGCATTGGTCACAATCAATGCAGGTGCCATCCACATAGTAAAGGCCCGGTGCATTTTCTGGAAGACGTTCGATAAGAGTTGCCATGTGTATGAGCTTAGCCCGTTGGGCCGCACTCATCTGCGCATTCATAGTATTTCGTTGCGCATTTTTTGGCTTTCCGGAAACCGAAAAACGCAGCGACTATTAAGGCCCGATTGACACCCGCCACGGTATCGTTTTTCTGCAGCATTGCGGCCAGAAAACCCTTAGAGTGACCGGTTAACCCAAGCGTGCGGAGGAAGCGAGTCGCTCATTTTGAGTCGACCGCGGCTGCGACTCTTCTATGACAATTAATGATCAGCATCTGGCAAAAAGCAATAAGCGGAAAGCCCGAGTTTAGGTAATGCTTGGGTTTGCTTGTCATGCGCACCCATCCCTATGCATTTCTGGGCCTCCTCGCGGCAGTGGCGATCGCGCTGCCCCTGGTGATGCTTGCCGCGGTCCGCCTATGGTTTGTGTTTTTCCAACCGCTAAAGCCGAGCATGGAGAAAAACAGGACCTACGAGTGCGGCGTCATCCCCTCGGGCGACTCCTGGATCCAGTTCAAGGCCCACTATTACCTCTACGGCATCCTCTTCCTGATCTTCGACGTCGAGGTGCTCTTCCTGCTCCCCTGCGCCGTGGCGTTCACGTCCGTGCCGCCAGGCGCCCTGCTCGCCGTTCTCGTCTTCATACTGCTTCTCGCGGAGGGCCTTGTCTGGGCATGGCAACGGGGGCACCTTGAGTGGACATGACACCCATGCCCACTATAACGGACGAAGAACGCTCCGAACTGCGCAGACACGGGATCCTCCTTACGAGCGTCGAGGAGCTCTACAACTGGGGCCGAAGCCACTCGGTATGGCCGCTACAGTTCGGACTAGCCTGCTGCGCCATCGAGATGATTGCGGCCTCTATGGCTCGCTTCGATATCGCCCGATTTGGCTCGGAGGTCTTCAGGCCATCGCCCAGGCAGGCCGACCTCCTGATCGTTTCCGGCACGGTGACCAAGAAGATGGCTCCCCAGGTGGTGAGGCTCTGGAACCAGATGGCGGAGCCAAAGTACTGCATAGCGATGGGGGCCTGTGCCATATCTGGAGGGCCTTTCAAGAGGGGCTACAACGTCCTTAAGGGCATCGACCGCTTTGTGCCCGTTGACGTCTACATTCCGGGTTGTCCCCCGCGCCCAGAGGCTCTCCTGCACGGGCTAATGGAACTCCAGAAGAAGATCAGCGGCCAGTCGATCTCGGGGCCCGACGCCCCGCGCCATCTCAGGAGTGACACGAACTGCGAATTCCCTGTGCCCGAGTTTGGCGAGCACGACCTGTTGCCCCCGAAGAATTCCGAGGTCTGGCACGTGCCGGATTCCTCGTCGAAACCGTAGGCCGCACCGCGCACGCCACGATGGAACCCCTGGACCAAATCTGCCATCGACTGCTCGACCGGTTTCCCGGAGCGGAGATCTCCGTGATCCAGAATCCCGGGCCCGCGGCCCAGCACTCCCTCCTTGTCGGGGCGGCCGCGCTCAGGCAGGTCGCCGAGTTCCTCAGGGACGACGCCGCGCTTGGGCTCGACTACTGCTCAAACGTGACCGGAGTCGATTGGCCGGACAAAGTCGTGGTCGAGACGACAAAGTCCACGGTGCCCGACCCCGCGGGCGGGGCGCCGAAAGTCACCGAGCAGAAGACTGAACGCCTGGAACCCGGCTTCCTCGAGGTCGTTTACCACCTCTATTCGATGGTCCGGCGGCACGGCCCGGTCGTCATCAGGGCGCGAACAGCAAACCGCACGGACTGCGCCACCCTGCCCTCCCTAACACCGGTCTGGCGCTCTGCAGAGTTCCAGGAACGCGAGATCTTTGACCTCTTCGGCGTCGTGTTCACGGATCACCCCGACCTGAGGCGGATCCTGATGTGGGACGGTTTCAAGGACCACCCGATGCGCCGCGACTACGTGGAGCCGGAGGACTACGAGTGGGAGCCGACGCCCCACGGCGACCTTGTAGAGAAGGCGAAGCGCGCGCACGCGCATCCCGGAGGTGCCCCGACATGAGCACTTTAAGCGACTCCCCTCTGTTCCCGTCGGGCGGCGCCCATGTGAAGGCTGTCACCGACGAATTCCACGGAGACCTCCTGGAGGTCTCGATGGGGCCCCACCACCCGTCCACACACGGCGTGTTCCGCATGGTGGTGACACTCGACGGCGAGCGGATCGTAAAGCTCAAGCCGGTCCTTGGCTACCTGCATCGAAACCATGAGAAAATTGGCGAGGCGACGAGCTACCTAGGGTCCATGCCGTACACCGACCGGCTCGACTACCTGAACGCGATGACCAACAACTGGGCCTACGCGATCGCAGTTGAGAAACTGGGGGGGCTGGCCGTTCCCGAGAGGGCCGAGTACATAAGGATCATCCTTGCGGAGCTTTCGCGCCTACAGAACCACGTGTGCCTGGCGGGCTTTCTTCTCCAGGACACGGGCGCCAGCGGCACCCCTCTCATGTACGCATTCCGCGAGCGCGAGAATATCCTCGGGCTCTTTGAATCGCTCAGCGGCTCGCGGATGATGTGCAATTACCAACGTTTTGGCGGTTGCCGCGTGGACCCTTCGCCGGAGTGGATGCAGCAGGCGTCGGCCCTGGTGGACGGGTTTGGCGCGTTCCTCGATGAGTTTGAGGAGCTGATCACGGGCAACGAGATCCTGATGGCGAGGACCCAGGGCATCGGCGTGCTGAAGGCTGCGGACGCCGTGGCCGCGGGGATCACGGGCCCGATGCTGCGGGCAGCAGGAGTGGCCTACGATATCCGGAAGGTGGACGGCTACGGGTTCTATCCGCGCTTCAACTTCAGGGTGCCGCTGGGCGCGCATGGCGACACCTATGACCGCTACATGATCCGCATCCTCGAGATGCGGGAGTCGATTGGAATCCTCCGGCAGGCCCTCCGGGACGCACCCGCCGGCCCCATCATGGACCCGAAGGCAAAGCTCCGGGGTTTCAGGCCGAAGCCCGGCGAAGCCTATGGGCGCATCGAGGGGCCCAAGGGAGAGATAGGGTTTTACTTGATAAGCGACGGCACCCCCAATCCCTACCGTTACCGAGTACGTCCGCCCTCCTTCGTTAACCTTACTGTGCTCGAGGACCTCTGCCTAGGTCACACAATCGCAGATTCGGTGGTGATCCTCGGAAGCATCGACATCGTCCTTGGGGAGGTCGATCGATGAGCCCCTTCGGCCCAGACACCCGAAAGCGGCGCGATCGTGGCGCCAAGTTTCCTTTCTTCTTACCATGCTAGGCTCCGGACTCATCCAAGGCTTGGCGGTCACCGCGAGGAATTTTGTTGGGTCGTTTCACGACCCGAAACGCCTGACGACGCTCGAGTACCCCGAGAAGAAGACCGTGCTTCCCGAGGCGTTCCGCAATTTTCCATTTCTCGTATCGGAGAATGCCGAGGACCCGATGGGCACGCTGCGCTGCGTCGCTTGCCAGATTTGCGAGAAGGAGTGCCCGCCACAGTGCATCTACATCGAGAAGAGCAAGGACAAGAAGCCGGACGCCACGGGCAAGATGCAGATCTACCCGGCGATCTTCCTGATAGACAGCTCGGTGTGCATGAACTGCCAGATCTGTGTGGAGGTCTGCCCGTTCGACGCCATCAAGATGGACCATGAATACGAGATCGCGACGCAGGACCGTTTCAAGGCGCTTCTGCTCGACAGAGAGCAGCTGGCGAAACCCAACAGTTACTTCCATTCCATACGCCCGGAGGAGGCCGCCGAGGTCGACGGCCGGCTAGCCACCGAGCGCAAGGCTGCGGAGGAGAAAGCAAAGGCCGCCGCTCAGGCGAAGGCGGCCGCCCAGGCCAAACCGGCACCCCAGGCCGTGGCAAAGCCGCAGCCTGCGCCCGGCGGGAATCCGCCCAAGACCACGAACCCGGCATGAACCCGCCGTTCGCAGTTCTTGATCCGCTCCTTGAGCGCGCCCCTCAGATCCTGCGCGACCTGCTCACGTCGCACCTGCCAGAGCCATGGCGCTGGTTCGTGAACAGCCTCCTTGCGATCATCGTCATCCTGGCAGTCTTTGGCTTCCTCTTTGCAGCGCTGACGCTCGCCGAGCGGAAGATTCTTGGGAGGGTCCAGAACCGGCCCGGCCCGAACCGCACCGGTCCCTTCGGACTGCTTCAGCCGATCGCTGACGGGATAAAGATGCTCTCCAAGGAGGACATCGTCCCCCGGGATGCAGACCACCTCCTGCATTTCCTGGCACCCGTCACGCTGCTGGCCTCCTCGATCCTCGCCTTTGCGGTCATCCCCTACGGCCGGAACCTGGTTCCGGTCGATATGGACGCGTCTGTCCTCTATTTCTTCGCAGTCGGGGCAACCACCGAGCTCGCAGTCTTCATGGCAGGGTGGTCGAGCCATAACAAGTATTCGCTCCTGGCGGCCATGCGGGCGCTAGCGCAGCTCATAAGCTATGAGCTCCCGCTCCTCCTCTCGTGGCTTCCGATCGTGATGATCTCAGGGACTCTCTCGACGACCGGTATCGTGGCCGCGCAATCGGGATGGCGCTGGGGTTGGATGCCCACCTGGCACATCTTCACGCCCTGGGGGTTCGCGGGCTTCATGGTCTTCATGGTCGCGGCCCTCGCAGAATCGAACCGGTCCCCCTTCGACCTCCCCGAGGCGGAGAGCGAACTTATCGCGGGCCACCTTACCGAGTACAGCGGCTGCAAGTACGTGTTCTTCTTCATGGCAGAATACTTCGGGATGATCGCGCTGAGCGGCATGGCCGTGACACTCTTTCTCGGGGGGTGGCACGCCCCGCTGCCATCACTCGAGTTCATTCCCTCCTACGTTTGGTTCGCTGCGAAGCTTCTTACCCTACTCTTCGGGTTTATCTGGATCCGCGCCACGTTCCCGCGGCTTAGGATCGACCAGCTGACCCGCTTTGCCTGGAAATTCCTCGTCCCTCTTGCCCTGATCAACCTTGGCACCGCGGCATTCTGGTCGCTGAGCGCCGGCTGGTCCGGCCCCTTCCATCTGGCGCGCTGGGCCGTTGCCGTGGCCCTGGTCGTCGTTCCCTTCGTCGTCATGGGCCGGCGCCTAAGCGGAGGTGTTGCGCCCCGCACCTATAGCTTCGCCGCATGACGAACGCCCTCCTGATCCTCATCTCATTGGTGACCCTTGGCGCCGCAGCCACGGCGATGGTTCTGCGCAATTTGATCCACAGCGTGCTGCTGTTGATTGGCAGCTGGATCGGGGTCTCGGTTTTCTACCTTTGGGCGGGCGCTGAATTCGTGGCATTCGCCCAGGTGCTCGTCTATGTGGGCGCGGTCTCGATGGTGGTGCTCTTTGCTGTGCTTTTGACCCGCCGTTCCCGGTCCGACATCTCGGTTTCGCCGGACTCGGTAAGCCGTGCCATTTCGGCGTTCCTCGTCGGGGCATGTGTCCTGGGGGTGCTTCTCTACGGGGCGGTCTTTTCCGCGCTTCCGGTTCCCGAGGGTCACCGGCCCAACGCAAGCGTGCACCAGCTCGGGATGGAGCTCTTGGGTCCCCAGGCCGCGGCCCTGGTCATTATCGGGATGATTCTGACAGTGGCGACGCTAGGCGGGGTCGTCATCGCTTCTACGGGGTCGGGCGAGAAGAAGGAGGACCCCTCGTGAACGGCCACGGGCTCCAAATCTGCCTGGTCTTCTCCAGCCTGCTTTTTTGCATTGGACTGGCCGGCTCCCTGTCCCGCAGCAACAGCATCCTGGTGCTGCTAGGAATCGAGCTGATGCTCAATGCCGCGAACCTCAACTTCATCGCGTTTTGGCGCTACGGGCAGGCGTCCGCACCCGCAACGGGTGTCATCTTCGTGGCGTTTTCGGTCGCCACGGCTGCAGCCGAGGCTGCGGTAGGGCTGGCTTTGGTCATCGCCGTCTACCGACGGCAGAAGAACATAAGGCTCCAGGAGGCTGTTCGGCTGAAGGGCTAGGGCTGCCACAAAAAGCATGAGCTTCTCCGTCGAGCACCTCTGGCTTATCCCCGCGCTACCACTCTTAGCCGCGGTGATCGGTGCTCTGGCGCCCCGGAGGGCGCGCTCTGTGGCTGCCGGGGCGGCAATCGCCGCAATTGCCGCCTCGTTTGTCCTGTCATGCCAAGCGCTCTCAGCGGCACTCAAGGCCCCGTCTGCGCACCAGGTGCTCAACTTTGACTGGTTCAGGCTGGGTGAGGGCACCGTGCGCCTGGGTTGGCTCCTCGATCCCTTGACGGCGCTCATGTGCGTCATGGTGAGCTTCGTGAGCGGGCTCATCTTTGTCTTCAGCCTGGGTTACATGAAGGAGGACGATAATTTTAAGCAGTTCTTCTGCTTCCTGAGCCTTTTTGCCGCGGCGATGATGGGAATCATCGTTTCGAACAGCCTGCTTCTTGTGTTCGTATCCTGGGAGCTTGTCGGCTTGGCCTCGTACCTTCTGATCGGCTTCTGGTTCACCAAACCCGCCGCCGCCGCGGCAGCGAAGAAGGCCTTCATCACAACCCGAATCGGCGACATTGGGTTCTTCATCGGGCTGCTTTGGCTCAACAACGCTGCCGGTTCCCTCCTCTTCTTTGACGGCGGCCGGGGCGTGCTGGAGTCCGCGACACTCGCCACCCTTTCCTCGCAGCTCACGGTGGGGGGCCTCGCGGTTTCGACGGCAATTGGCCTCCTGGTTTTCTGTGGGGCTGTCGGAAAGTCGGGCCAGTTCCCCCTTCACGTGTGGCTTCCGGACGCGATGGAGGGACCAACCCCCGTTTCCGCACTGATCCATGCGGCGACCATGGTGGCTGCGGGTGTGTTCCTGATTGCGCGCGTATATCCCCTGATGGCGGCCGACCAGGCTCTCTCGATCGTCCCTGTCCACGCCCTCACGGTCGTGGCCTTCATCGGGGCCATAACAGCGCTTCTTGGCGCCTGCATCGCCGTTGCCCAAAACGACATCAAGAGGGTTCTCGCATTCTCCACTGTGTCGCAGCTCGGCTACATGATGATCGCGATAGGCGTCGGCTCATGGGTCGCTGCGATCTTCCACCTGCTCACCCACGCCTTCTTCAAGGCACTCCTGTTTCTTGGTGCGGGATCCGTAATCCACGCCGCCCACCACGAGCAGGACATCCGCAGGCTCGGTGGACTGAGTACGCGGATGCGCATCACGTTCGCAACCTTCGCCATCGGCATGATGGCGCTCGCCGGCGTGCCCTTCCTCTTCTCGGGCTACTGGAGCAAGGAGGCCATCCTGCATGCCGCCTACACCTGGGAGGTATCCTCGATTCCGCTCGTGATGGCGCTCATAGCGGTGGTGCTGACGGCGTTCTACATGACGCGTCTTGTTTCGGAGGTTTTTTTCGGGAAGCCCAGGTCGGAGGCCGCGGGCCATGCGCATGAGAGCCCGGGGGTCATGACCGTTCCGCTCGTGCTTCTTGCCGCTTGCGCGATCGGTTTGGGGTTCCTCGGTACCCCTATGTGGCCATGGCTCCAATCGGCGCTCACCGGCGCGCCCGTTGAGCCGCATTCGCTTCTGGAGGGCGCAAGCCTCATCGTGCTCTCGGTACTGTTGGTGCTGACCGGCATTGGCGCCGGCTGGGCGCTCTATGCGCGCCGCGTTCGCCAGACTCCATTGGCACTGGATCCGGTAGAGGCCGCGTTGCCCCGGGTTTTCGCCTTTGCCGCCGCGCGCATGAAATTTGACGAGCTCTACGCGTCCACATTTGGCAAGCTAAACTCCGGGTTTTCGTTCCTGGCCGCATGGTTGGACCGCCGGGTATGGGGAGCGGTCATTGATTCCCTGGCGAGGCTCGGGGAAACTGCCGGCCGGTTTAACCGGGAGACCGATGACGACGGGCTTAACGCGGGTTTTAACGCGGCGAGCGAGGAGCTGCGCACGGTTGGTAAGCGCTATTCGCGAGCGCAAACCGGTGAAGCCCACGGCTACCTGCGGATAATGGCCATAGGGTTCGTTGTTCTGGCCATCCTGGCAATCATCGGGGGGAGACGATGAGTCCGTCCTTCCCGCTGCTCTCGCTGATCGTCTTTGTGCCATGGCTTGGCGCTATCGCCCTCCTATGCTTGCCCCGGCTCAGCCCGGGACTAACCCGGATATTGGCGCTCGCGTTTAGCCTCTCCACTTTGGCCCTTTCCGGGCTTGCCCTCTGCTCCTTCGACCCTTCGGCCGCGGGGTTCCAGCTTTCCGAGCAACACGACTGGATCTCCTCACTTAGCGTCCACTACCGTCTCGGATTGGACGGCCTTAGCCTGATCCTGGTGCTACTGACGGGCGCCCTTGGACCTCTTTCAATCCTGGCGTCATGGCGCCAGCAGACCAACCCCAGGCTCATGTGCATGCTCTTCCTGCTTCTGCAGGGTGCCGCCCTTGGGGTTTTTCTGGCGCTCGACTTCGTGCCCTGGTTCCTCTTCTGGGAACTAAGCCTCGTCCCCGCCTACTTCCTGATCCGGATTTGGGGCGGACCTGGCGCCACCCGGGCAGCGTACCAGTTCGTGATCTATACGGTCGGGGGCAGCGCGTTCATGCTGCTCGGCTTTGCCGGGATATTCCTGGCGACCGGCACGCTCGACTTCACGGTGCTTGCGGGTCTCGCGGCCGACGGGTCGCTGGCGACCAAGCTTTCGGTCCTCGGTGGGTTCTGGCCGACGGCCGTGTTCTTCGGGGTCCTGCTGGGCCTGGCTGTCAAGGTTCCGCTCTTCCCGTTTCATACCTGGTTGCCTTCGGCCTATGCCGAGGCCCCAACCGGGGCCTCGATGTTCATGACCGGGATCATGTCGAAGATGGGAGTATACGGGTTCCTTCGTATTCTCTGGCCGCTCTTTCCAGCTGCCCTGCACCGGTTTGCTCCGGGACTTGTCTGGCTCGCCTTAGGGGGCGTCGTGTTCGGCGCCTTTGCCGCCATGCGCCAGCGCGACCTTAAACGCATGGTCGCCTATTCCTCCATTAACCATGTGAGCTATTGCCTCCTTGCGCTTTTCGCGGTGTGCGCACTTTCGCGTCCAAACCCCGATGCGGCGTCCGCCGCGCTCGTGGGTGCGATCCTCCAGATTTTCAACCACGGCATTTCGGCGGCTGCCCTCTTCTTTTGCGTGGGTGTCCTCGAAAGCCGGGCGGACGGCAAGCGCGGTCTCGGGGATTTTGGCGGCGTGCGGGCCGCGGCGCCGCTCTTCGCGGGGCTATGCGGGATTTCGATGTTCTCGTCGCTCGGTCTCCCCGGCCTGAACGGCTTCGTGGGGGAATTCCTGATTTTCAGCGGCGTCTGGGGCCTGGTGCCATGGGCGGCGGCCCTCTCCTGCCTCGGTCTCTTTGCCACCGCTTTCTTCCTTCTTACCTTCTGGCAGCGGGTCTTTCACGGGCCGAGGGCTGGCGCCGCAGAAAAAACCTTCCCTGACCTCACAGGCGTCGAGACGGCCACGCTTGTTCCCCTGGTAGCCCTCATGCTCGCATTTGGCATCCTGCCGCAATTCCTGACCGTGCTCGTTAATCCCCTGGTCGCGTCCTGGGTCGCCCACCTCGTGCTGCCATGAACGCCCTGCCCTGCACGATCTACCTCTCCTTTACGGGCGCCTTGCTGGCGCTCGCGGCGGGCCGGCGTTCGCCCGGGGCGGCGCGCCTCGTGGCGCTTGTGTTCGCGCTCCTTGCCTGGGGTGTCGCGCTGGTGGCGGCGTTCAAGTTTGTGCCTGACGCTGCGGGGCCTGTGACCCTCGTCGACAGCCCTTGGATCCCGCAGATGGGGATCCGCTACCACCTTGCAGCCGATGGCATCAGCCTGACGCTGGCGGTCCTAACGGGTCTAGCTGCAACGGCGGGAATCCTGTTCTCATGGAACGTGGATAAGCGCACGGGTGAATTCTTCGCGTTCTACCTGACGCTCATCGGAGGAGTTTACGGGGTCTTCCTGAGCGCCGACGCCTTCCTCTTCTTTGTATTCTACGAAATCGCTATCGTTCCGAAGTACTTCCTGATCGCGATCTGGGGTTCCACGAACCGCGAGTACGGGGCCATGAAGCTCGTGTTGTACTCGTTTGCCGGAAGTGCGCTCGTCCTTGCGGGACTACTCTGGGCGTATGCCGCGGGCGGGGCCCACAGCTTTGGTGTGGCGGAGCTGGCCCAGGCGGCCGCCGGTTTTTCCCACGGGCAGCAGGTCTGGATGTTCGCCCTGGTATTCCTTGGGTTCGCGGTCCTTGCGGGCATGTTCCCGTTTCACACCTGGGCACCCACCGGGCACGTCGCCGCGCCCACGGCTGCCTCTATGCTCCTGGCCGGAGTCGTGATGAAGCTCGGGGCCTACGGCTGCCTTCGCGTGGCGATGCCTCTCTTCCCGTTGGGCTTCGCCTTCTGGCAGCCCATTATCTTTTGGCTGGCTCTAATCGGGATCATCTACGCGGGCCTTGTGGCCCTGGTGCAGGAGGACTTCAAGTTCGTGATCGGCTACTCGAGCGTAAGCCACATGGGATTCGTGCTCCTTGGCCTGGCCGCGGCAAACGCAAGGGCTGTCAGTGGCGCGGTGCTCCAGATGTTCTCTCACGGCGTCATCGCGGGCCTGCTCTTCGCCGTGGTGGGGCGCATGGTCTATGACCGAACCCACACGCGGAAGCTTGCGGACCTCCGGGCCATGGCCCTCTACAAGAGGATGCCATTTGCGGCCGCCGTGTTCGTTCTTGCCGGCCTGGCCTCGATGGGCATGCCCGGTTTCAGCGGCTTCCCTGCTGAGCTAACGATCCTGATCGGCACATGGCAGGCGGCGCCATGGGCGGCGGTTCTGGCCGCCGTCGGGGTCCTGGTGGCCGCGGCATTCACGCTCAGGGTGATCCAGGTGTCATTCTTTGGTCATGACTCATCCGCCGGAGCCGCTGCGAATCCGGAGCCGTATGCCCCCATCACCCTTGCTGAAAAATGCGGGGCTATCCTGCTGCTCGGCGCAACGGTTCTTATTGGGGTGAAGCCCGACCTCCTGCTTGAGCTGATCCGTCCGGCGCTCCAGACGCCGTTCTTCCAAGCGGTGCTGAAGGGGGGCGGACTGTGAGCTTCGACTACGCTGGGCTATTCGGGGCCCTTCGGCCGGAAACGGCCCTGGTGGTGGGCGCTCTCCTGGTGCTTAGCCTCGACCTGTCGCTCCTAAAGGGCAGCAGCGCCGGGGCGAGGCGTGGCGTCGCCCTGATCCTCGGCTCCTTGGCGCTCGTGGTCGCCGGATGGCTGGCATGGGTCGGACCGCATGGTCCGGTTTTTGGCGGCGTTCTTGTCCTCGACAGGTTCGCGACGGCCACCCGGGTGGGGGTTCTATCGCTCATGCTCCTCGCGATGGGAACGGCCTCCTGCAACCGGGCAGGTCGGAATCCAGCGGAATTGGTGGCCGTGATGCTGTTCGCCGCCGTGGGCTTTACGCTCATGGCCGCCGCACAGCAGCTTCTCATTGCATTCCTCTCCCTCGAGCTCGCGAGCCTCTCCCTCTACATCCTGGCCGGGTTCGACAAGAGTCGGCCCGAATCGGCCGAGGCCGGACTCAAATACTACCTCTTCGGCGGCATGGCCGCAGCCTTCCTGCTATTCGGACTTAGTCTGGTATACGGACTGACGGGATCGATCGACCTGCCGGCGATCGCGGAGAGCCTCAGGTCCCAGCCGCCAAATGCGCTCCTGATGGTGGCCCTTGTCATGATTCTCGTGGCCTTTGGCTTCAAGGCTGCCGCGGCGCCCTTTCACCTTTGGGCCCCGGACGTCTACGAGGGCGCCCCGACGGTCGCCGCGTCTCTGGTCGCCTCGGCCTCAAAGCTCGCGGCCTTTACCTTCTTTACCCGCATTCTATGGACGGGCTTTTACCCGGTCGCGGGAAGCATATCAACGAGTGCCGTGACCCCGGGCTGGCTTGCACCTCTCGCGGCCATTTCAGCGCTCTCGATGCTGATCGGAAACTTTGGGGCCTTGGCACAGCAGAACGTGCGCCGCCTGCTCGCCTACTCGGCGATCGCGCATTCCGGAGTCCTAATGCTGGGCGTCATGGCGGCCGGCGACTATGGCGTGGGGCCCCTTTTCTATTACGCTTCAACCTACGGGATAGCGGCGGTCGGAGCTTTCGCTGTCGTCGGAGTTGTGGAGGCCTCGGGCGGCTGCCAAAAGATAACGGACTTGGCGGGGCTTGCGCGACGCTCGCCGCTCCTGGCCGGCTGTCTTTCAGTCTTCATCCTCTCGCTCGCGGGGATTCCCCCCCTTGCGGGTTTCTTCGGCAAGTTCTCGGTCTTCGCCTCGGCCCTTCGGCTGGGTGGTCTCGCCGGTCCCGCGGGCTGGCTTGTCGTGCTCGCGATCGCGCTGAGCGCGGTTGCCCTCTACTATTACCTGATCGTCCTTAAACAGGCGCTCATCGAGGCCCCGGCGCAGGGGGCCGGGAAGATAGCGATCCCCGCTGCTGCCGAGGTCGCCCTCGTTGCCGCTGCAGTTCTGCTCATCCTGCTCGGGGTGAGGCCGTCGCTCATCCTGGGTCTATTTTAGCAGATTGCTTAGGTTGCGCGCTGCGTTACTGCGCCGGCTTGGCGGGTGCCGCTACCGGCGCCGGGCCCATGAAGAGGGGCTTGGACTTTAGGATGCTCTGATAGAGGCCCCAGCTTAAGGGCAGCGCCACTAGGATCCATGCGAGGGCGATTAACCAGGCGGGGCTTTTTGAGGAGGGAGCGTTCATGGTGAATCCGGCAGCTGGGTCTACGGGTTTGAGCGATCCACCGGTCAGGCGGTCCACTCCCTGTGATGGTGCTTCGGGTCAACCTCGCGGACAAGCAGGTTGCAGATGAGTCCGACGACCAGGATGCAAGCCATCAGGTACATCGTTGTGTTGTAGGCCTGCTCCTTGGGCACCCCGTGCGCCTTTTGGTAGGCGGAGATGTTCGTGACCAGCTGCGGCCCGAGCACCGCAGCCATCGACCATGCGGTGATCACGCGGCCGTGGATGGCCCCGACCTGCATCGTGCCGAAGATATCGCGAAGGTAGGCCGGGGTCGTGGCGAATCCGCCCCCGTACATGGAGATGATGACCGACGCGATCGCCCCGAAGAAGGTCACGCTGTTAAGCTTCTGCGAATAGGGAACAAGCAGGTAGAGGATGCACCCCAGGATGAAATAGACGCAAAACGCGCCCTTTCGCCCGATGACATCGGAATACGAGGACCAAAAGAACCTTCCCCCCATGTTGAAAATGCTCAGGAGCCCGACAAAACCCCCGGCCGCAGCGGCGCTTACGCCGAACATGTCCTGGGTCATCGGCGAAGCCTGCGCGAGCAGCCCAATGCCGGCCGTCACGTTCGTGCACAGCACCATCCAAAGGAGCCAGAACTGGGGGGTTTTCCATGCGACATCGACCGATACCTGGGCAGAAGTCACCAGCTTCCGAGTTTCTGTTGAGGGAACGTAGCCCTCGGGGACCCATCCTTGGGCGGGCACGCGCACGATCAGGGCGCCAAAGTTCATCATCACAAAATAAAGGCCCCCCATAACAAGAAAGGCCTCCGAAACCCCGACCGAGGTGGGCGACTTAAAGTGGTCCATGAGGACCACCCCCAGGGGGCCGCCCACCAGGGCGCCGCTTCCAAAGCCCATGATCGCCATGCCCGTTGCCATTCCCGGGCGATCGGGAAACCACTTGACCAGGGTGGATACCGGGGCGATGTAGCCCAGGCCGAGGCCAATTCCCCCTACCAGACCATAGCCAAGCGTGAGGAGCGCGAAATTGTGGAGCCGCACGCCAAAACTCGCGATGACGAGCCCGCCGCAGAAGAAGCAGGCGCTGGCAAACATGGTCTTCCGGGGACCGTTTCTCTCGACCCATTTGCCGAACACCGCGGCCGACAGGCCCAGGATGATGAGGCCGAGCGAGTAGGTGCAGAGCACGATCGTGGGCAAGGACCAGTCGCCCGCCGTGGGCTTCGTGACGCCGAGCGAGCGGCTTAGCGGCAGGTTGAATACGCTGAAGCCGTAGATTTCTCCGATGCACATCTGAACCGCAATTGCGGCCGGTGGGACGAGCCAGCGGCTGTATCCGGCGGGGGCAATCGTGTGCTCTCGGTCTAGGAAGGATGGCATGGCGGGGTATTGGGGCGGGTTTGAGAAACTGGAAATCGAGCAGGTACTAGCCGGTCTCGAGCGCGGCCTCGGCGCGCATCGCCGCAGCGCCCGCCTTGGGGTTGGTTGCGGGCCCAACCGTGATCACGACGCTCTTGGACGTGGGTGTGTTGCTCACGTCGGCCACGCTGTCCACGGGGACCAGGACGTTCGCCTCTGGGAAGTACGTCGCGGTGCAGCCGCGCGGGATGTTGAAGGGTGCCACCATGAAGGCCGCGGCATGGCGCCGCTCGCCGTTAAAATGGCTCGTGAGGTCGACCAGCTGCCCCTGAACGAGGCCGCGATCGGTCATGTCCTGCAGGTTCATGAAGATCACCCGCCGTCCGTTGAAGATGCCGCGGTAGCGGTCATCAAGGCCGTAGACCGTCGTGTTGAACTGCTCGTGTGTGCGAATCGTCATCATGACGAGCTGACCGGGCTCGAGCGTCGCCGG
>Ga0302320_10003874_pt1 | contig 34343 bp, 28 predicted proteins | sample Bog_T0_3_FD_202130 | JGI IMG/M metagenome (GOLD analysis project Ga0302320, IMG submission 202130) | Peat permafrost microbial communities from Stordalen Mire near Abisko, Sweden - Bog_T0_3 | ecosystem: Environmental > Terrestrial > Soil > Wetlands > Peat | place: Sweden: Abisko, Stordalen Mire...
ACGTGACCGCGCAACCACGAAGCGCGGGTGGGGACACCCGCGCTACAGCGTCGAAACCATGGGATTACAGAGACTCCAATTTTGTAAGTAAGGGACGCAGGATAAATAATCACACTTGAATGCAACCCATGGCCCGTCCTACACTTCCTAGGAAGTTGTAGAATAGGTGACTATGCGGAAATCACTCTCGCTCCTTCTGGCTTTTTTGGGACTCTTTGATTCCCTCTATCTGCTTTGGATTTACACTTCCCCCACACGCACAATGGTGTGCCTCGGCACGGGCTGCGACACGGTTCGCCTGAGCAATTATTCCCACTTGTGGGGCGTGCCCATGCCGGTGTTCGGCGCGGCGGGCTACCTGGTGGTGGCGCTGCTGATTGTGGCGGAATCGCTGGTGCCCCCGGCGCTGGCCATTGAGGTTCGCTACGCGCTGGCGGGGGCGACGGGGTTTGGCTTCCTCTACTCCCTCTATCTTGAATACCTGCAAGGCTTTGTGATCCACGCCTTCTGCGCGTGGTGCGTCACCTCGGGCGTGGTCATGACGGCGCTCGGGGCGCTGGCCATCTACAACCTTCTGCATCCTGCGCCGGAGGGCGACCCTTCCGCCACGCTTACCCAGGTGCGCAGCTACTTTGTGGTATCGGTGGCGGCGCTGGTGATTGGCATTCCCGCTTTCTATTGGCTGGCCACGCATGGGGAAGCGCCTCCGCCTCCTCCACCTGCCATCACTGAGTCCACGGAAGCCAAACTGGTGCGGCCGGATAGCCATGCCACGGGCAACCTGAATGCGCCCGTCAGCGTGGTGGAGTTTGGCGACTTTGAGTGCCCCGTCTGTGGGCGCGAGGAACCCGTAGCCAAAGAGATTCGCGCCAAGTACGGCAGCCAGATCCGCTTTGTTTTCCGCCAGTTCCCCCTGATCCACACCCACCCGTTTGCCCAGCGCATGGCGGAAGCATCTGAGTGCGCCGCGGACCAGGGCAAGTTCTGGGAAGCCGTGGATGTGATCTACGCCCACCAGGACGATTTGACCGAAAACGCCTTAAAGCGCGACGCCGCGGAACTGGGCCTCGACCCGGGTAAGTTCAATCAGTGCATGGAGTCCGGAGCCGAGACGGCACGCGTCACTCGCGACCGCGAGGATGGCAAGGCGCTGGGCGTCAACGCCACCCCAACATTCTTTATCGGCCACCAGGTGGTCTCCGGCGCGCCGGAATTCGCCGACTTTGCCAAGACGGTTGATCAGGAGCTGGCCGCGGCGGGCTCCGCGCCCACATCGTCGCACGCTGCTTCCGTAACCACCGCATCAGCCGGCGGAGGCGCCAAAATGTCTCCCTCCCCTCCCACCAAACCGGCAACCACTTCGCCCGCGGCTGCGCCCGTTACGACAGGAGCGGATCCCTCACCGTCTTCCTTTGGACTCTTTGGATCCTCCCCGGGAGGCGCGCTGACGGGCTTCCAGACCGGGATCACATGCAGCGAAGATGAAGCAAAGAAGAAGCAGCCAACGCAGATCAGCACCAGCCAATTGAAGGACCTGCTGGGGGGAAATCCCCCGCCACTGTTCGTGGATGTGCGTCCAGCCAGGGAATTTGCCGCGGCGAACATTCCCGGCGCAATCAATATTCCCGTTGACGACATGCCAAAGCGCTGGAACACTCTGCCCAAGGACCGGGCCATCATCTTCTATGAAAGCGGCAAGTCCTCCGGAGACATCTGCGCCTCCGGCCGCGCGGCAGGAAGAATCCTGCTGGAGAACGGCTTCAACTTTGATCACGTCAAGGTCTATCAAGATGGCTTGGTGGGCTGGCAGAAGTCCGGACTCAGCACCGCCAAGTAAACACCCAGGGGGTCACGTTTCACTCTGGTAAAGGCAGCCCCGATTTGACTTTGCTCAGCCGGAAGTATGCGGGTGGGCTCATTCGACGCGGGCCAATCGCCAGTCCTGAAAAAAAATTCCCAAACATGGTCAGAATGTCCCCAAACCTGCGACTAAATGCCCTATTCATACAAAGATACCTATTGTATTGACACCTTGCCTAAAGATATACTCCCGCTTCTTTGCGCGACTCTGCGCGCGCGTCTGAATCCACTCTTTGGTCCCGAGGTTAGTGTATGCCGGCACGCCTCTTCCACTTCGCCTTGCCTTCACGCTCCCGGATAATTGCACCCAATTCACCTCAAACCAACTCACTCCCATAGGGATAGCCACGCCATGGTCAACACCTCTGATCCGGTAACCTCTCTTGCCCTCATGACCCTGTTTGCGGTGGTGATGGGAACCCTTCTGCTGGTGGCAGTGGCCTTCTTCCGGCGCTGGCAGCAGATTCGCTATGCCCGCCACGCACATGCCCTACACCGTCAATACCGGCCGGTGCTGGCCAAAGTGCTTTCGGGAGCGCGAGGCCCCTGCGCCATTGAAGGTCTGCGGGAGCTGAGTCTGCCCAACCTGGAACTTCTGTTGGATCCTCTTTTCAGCCGGCGAAAGCTGAGGGAACGGCAACTGGTTTTCCTTCAAGCCCTGTGCTCGGAGCTGGGGCTGATAGCCCTTTGGCAGAGGAGAACCGCCAACGGGCATGCACGGGCGGGCGATGCGCCAAGTGCTTTGAAACCGCCAGATTCTTCGGACCGCGCGGCAATTCGCCACCTGCTTCGGGCAAAGAGCATCCGCAATCTGGGCAAGTTGCGCCATCGGCCCAGTTGGCCGCTGCTGGTGACGGCCCTGGATGACCGTCATCGGGATATTCAATGGGTGGCGCTGCGGTCACTGGGGGCAATCAGGGCGCCGGAGAGCTTCCCCGCCTTGCGTGAACGGCTGCATGCGGCGGTGCGGGAAGGACGTCATTCTCCGCCGCTGCCGGGGTTGCAGGCCGCCATGGTGAGTTTTGACCTGTCGTGCGCGCATGAACTGCTGCCTCTGCTCCGTCAATCGGACTCGCAAGTGCGGAGGCATGCCATGGAGATTCTGCGCAACATGGTCTATCGCAAAGCCACCGGGCAGCATCGCCTAACCCTGACAAAGCAATTGCTGACCCCGCCGATGGTGAATTTACTGGTCGAGCGGCTGGCCGTGGACCCCAGCGCGGAAATTCGCTCGCGCGCCGCGGAGGTGATTGTATTTCTTGGCGACGAGCGCGCCGTGAGTGTGCTTCAACATCTGCTGCTCGACCGGCAGTGGTATGTGCGGATGAGGGCCGCCCGCGCGCTGGCGCAATTGCACCCCACCAGCGAACCCATCCATCTTGCGCTTCGGCAGTGCCTTCTCGACCCCCACTGGAGGGTGCGCGAAACCGCCATCAACACTCTTATCGCCCTTGGCCAGGAGGGCAAGAACCAGCTCTTCCGGCATTTCCTGACTTCGGAAAACGAAGTCACGCGGCACCAGATTGTGGAGGTGATTGAGGGCACGGGACTGATGTCAGCGCTGGTGGAGGAGTACAGCTCCGGCGCCCGGGGCGTGGATGCCCTGATGGTTGAGCATCTCGCCAGCGATATCGCCCCCCTGGGCCTTTCGGGAGTCCTGCGCACGCTGAATCCCGAGGCGCGCAAGAGGTTTCTGGATCGCTTCCTCCCTTACGCGGAAGCAAAAATGCGGTTCATGAAGGAGACGCAGACAGAGCTGGAGACCCACGCCAGACTTCAGCCGGCCCTTCAGTTTCCACCTCAACTCGCAGCCTGAAGGGCACCACCGGCATGAACCACATTCGAGTGCTCATTGCAGATGGTGTAACGGTCTTCAACCTTGTGGTGCTCTCCTACTTTTTCGTGGGCGATGGAATCTACACGGTTCTGATGTTGCTCTCCCTGCGCGCCACCTGGGTGCATGTGCGCCGCATGAGCTACCACGCGCTGGATGCGCTACGCCATTCCCCCCTGACTCCCGCGGTGACCATCATCATCCCGGCATGGAATGAGCAGGACGTGATTGTGAGTTCGGTTCGCTCGGCCTTGCAAACGGACTACCCGGACGTTCAGGTGATCGTCGTTGACGACGGATCGACGGACCTGACGCTGGACCGCCTGGTGGACCACTTTGGCCTGGTGGAGATGGATGGGACCCGGCACCACGGCATTCCCACCGCTCCCGTCCGGGCGATCTACATCAACCCCGCCATTCCCAAATTGCGCGTGGTGAGCAAGGTTCGGGGTGGCAAGCCCGACGCTCTCAACGCCGGCATCAACCTTTGCCGCTCGCCCTACTTCGGCAACCTTGACGCCGATTGCCTGCTGGAGACGGATGCCCTGCTGCGCCTGATGGACCCCATTGTGAACTCCGGGGGGAAGACCGTGGTGAGCGGTGGCATTGTGCGCATCCTGAACGGGTGCGAGGCCAGGAATGGGCAAGTGGTGCGCGTGGGCCTGCCGCGAACCTGGCTGGAACGGTTCCAGGTGGTGGAGTACCTGCGCAGCTTCCTGTTGGGACGAACGGGCTGGCATCTGCTGGGAGGAACCTTGATTGTGTCTGGCGCGTTCGCCGTTTTCCATCGCGCCACCGTCATCGAAGCGGGCGGCTTCAGCCACGACACCGTGACGGAAGACATGGACATTATCGTTCAACTGCATCAGTGGGCGGCGGAACACAATCGCAGCATTAGGATGTCGTTCACCTCCGACCCGGTCTGTTGGACCGAGTGCCCAAGCACGCTCGCCATGCTGGGCAAGCAGCGCCGCCGCTGGCAACTGGGGCTGTGCCAAACCCTGTGGAAGCACGCGGGAATCATGTTTCACAAAAAGAATGGCGTGGTGGGCTGGCTCAGCTTCCCTTTCCACGCCTACGTTGAGGGGCTGGGTGCGGCGGTGGAATTCCTGGGATACGCGGTGATCCCCGTGGGAATCTTCCTCGGATTGATTCACCCCGGGCTGCTCCTGGTCTTTTTTTTGTTGGGGGTTGTTTACGGCGGATTCCTCTCCGTAGGGGCCGTGCTTCTGGAAGAACTCACTTATCGCCGCTATCCGCGATGGCGGGACTTGCTGACCCTGCTGCTGGTTGCCGTGCTTGAAAACGCCGGGTACCGCCAGTTGGTTCTCTATTACCGGTTCCAGGGGCTGGTGAAATTTCTGGAGGGCAGCAGCCATTGGGAAAAGGTGGCCCACGTGGGCGCGACCGTGGAGGAATGACTGCCCATCACGAGAAGGTGGCAGGGGAAAATCAATGTTGGAAGGCAAAAGGTAAAAGTGAAAAGCCGTGCATTCCAGTTGCTGGCAAACTCCGTGCTCTTGCGCCGTGGGGTGAAATTCTTTTGCGCCGCCCTGGGCACATTTGTTGCGGCAGCTCTATTGACACCCCTGGCACTGGCTTCAGACAAGGGCACTGCGCCTTCCCCTTCCACATCGACGGAAACAAACACAGGACGAACATCCACCCTGGAGGACTTTTACCGCCAGCGCGCCGAGAGAAATCCGCAGGACGCGGAAGCTTTTGAGGGAATGGCGATTCTCGAAGCCCGGCGTGGCGATTATGCGGGCGCCATCGCGTCATACCGTCGTGTGCTTGAACTCACGCCCGCAGATCACGATGCCCGGGTAGGCCTCGGGCGCGCTCTGGCTTTCAGCGGCCAGTACGATGCCGCCATCAAGAGCTTTTCCGCCCTCTTGCGGGATCGGCCGGGTGATACCGATGCGCTGGAGGGACTGGCGCGAGCGCAAATGTGGGCGGGTCACCCGGAAGCAGCCCTGCCCATATTTCAAAACCTTGCCGCACATTTTCCCGCCAACACCGAGTACGCGGTGGGAGTGGCCCGCGCGCAATTGAATCTGCATTTCTATGCGGAGGCCCGAAAGACCATTGTCGCCGTGCTGACCACCCATCCTCGGGATCGCGAGGCGCAAATGCAGTTCGCGTATCTGGACCTGTATGAAGGGCATCTGGCCAAGGCTCTGCGGCGGTTCAACCACCTGATCAGCCAGGACCCCACGGACCGCGAAGCGCTGCTTGGTAACGCGCGCGTCGCCTACTACCGCGGCGAACTGGTGTATGCCCGCAACCTGACGTACCGCCTTGTGGATGACGATCCGCGCGACGTCGCGGGCCTCCTGCTTCTGGCGCAATTGGAAAGGGCGCTGCACCATCGGAGGGAAGCGCACGCGCTGCTGGAGCGGGCCAAAACGATTGACCCTCACAATGCGGATCTGCGTGAGTTTGAAGTCAGCCTGAATGCTGACACGCGGCCCACGCTGCACACATCGGCATCCTTCGCCCATGAGATTACTTCCGGCAACCCATCCAGCGTGGAAGACCTCAGCACGGGTGGCTATGAGACCTCCTGGGGCTTCGTGACGATGCCGCGCTCGGAATCCCATCTATCATTGGCCTATATTCCGTCCCAAAGCCCTGCGGGGGGCATCGATGGTGCGGTCGGCCCATCACAGATTGTCTACCAACAGACCCAGTACGTAACGCCGTATCTTACTGTCCGAAGCGGCGTGGGCCTGGTGCGTTTTGGCCCGGGTCAGCTTGAAGGCATCCCCACCCAGCAGCCGCCCATTACTTCCGCCGGAACCCGCCCCCTGGGGTTTGCCGACTTTGGTTACGTGCTGAGCCGAAAACTTAAAGTCGACTGCGCCATCGGGCGCGCCGCCCTGACTTACACTCCCGTCAGCACTCGCCTGGGCGTGATGGAAGACCGGGTTTCCCTTGGGGTGGATTACCGCTTTGACGCCAAAACCGTGTTGCGCGTGGAACCGTTTGTAAGCGACGATTCCAGCATTGCGTACGGTCACGCGCTCTATCTTCTGGGGCCCACGCCAACGTTCAATACGCATGCGGATCGCAATCGCGGCGCGGGGGCTTCCGCAACCCTTGACCGCAGATTGTTCCGCCGATCAGGCGTGACGGTGGATCTCGGCTACGAGGGCCTCGCTTACGGATACTCCGGCGGAGGGAATAGACCTTACCTGGGCTTCTTCAATCCAACCTTCTACCAACGCCACTACGTGACCACTCACATCACGGGGAAGATCCACGGGCCCTTGGGGTTCGACTTCTCTTCCGGCGGTGGAGTGCAGCAGGTGGAGCGCGCAACGCCCTTCAAACCTGCGCTACTCATCACTCCAGCGCTGACGCTGAAGGCCGGCCCCCGGCTGATGTTAAACCTCGGGTACACGCACTACGATAGTTCGGAAGCTCTCGGCACTCTGCGCGGAAACAGCGTGCGGCTCACCACCGACTGGAGATTTTAGAAGGTTGTACGCACGTCATCGTCAACCGATGGACTTTGTCACGCCACCTTAACGCGTTTTTGCTTCAATTTTGACCCCCAAAAGTGGGTAGGCCAACAAATGCAGGTTGGGGAATTGTGGGACTTGCACCCGTCGTCTGCGATGGAATTGAGTCCCGAACGGGTTAAAGCGACTAAATGTCGAAATACGATGACGACATTTTGCCCATTTATCCGGTGGCGTTTTCCGTGGACCTTCAGGGCGATTGAGGAGCGAGGGACAACCTGTCATGGCCAAATCATGTCCAAATCCCGGTGGGAGGCGGTAAGGCGGGGACAAACCGATCTTCGCCATAGGCGTGAGGTCCGCAAGCAGGCAGAAGAATCAGAGAATGACGTGAACGTCCCGGCGGGGGGCCTAGGGTTCCCGGGTTACGGGTTCCCCGGGTTCCGAAAATCAGCAAATCTGGACGTCTACTTCGCCTCATGTTTTCAAGGGAATCCGCCGATGTCTTTAGCGGAGAGGTCTGCCTGGCCAAGTTGAAACCGCCCCCTTGAGTGGGTATCGGCATAATTTGCCTCGAATATGAATGAATCTGGGGGCCGATTTTGCCTCAAGATTTCGTCGCAATCCGCCGATATCTTTATCGGGGAAATGTGTGATACGGCCTCACTCCAAGCTCCCCCCTCACGGGGAATCGGCAGATTTTGGCGCGAGAATGAGAAAATGTTGCGGCTAATTTTGCCTCAAGGTTTTGCCGCAATCCGCCGATGTCTTTAGCAGAGAGGTCTGACTGGCCCGGTTGAAACCGCCCCCCCTGAGTGGGTATCGGCATAATTGAATGAGAAAATGAATGAATCTGGGGGCCGATTTTGCCTCAAGATTTCGTCGCAATCCGCCGATATCTTTATTGGAGAGGTCTGATTGGCCCGCTTAAAACCGCCCCCCCTGAGTGGGTATCGGCATAATTGAAGTAGAAAATGAATGAATCCGCGGGCCGATTTTCCCGGGTTTCCAGAATCTTCGCTCGGGGTGGAGTAGTTTGAGCCCACAGGTTCGCTTCTGCGCGCGTCCGAACGCGACCGGTAGGATCGAAAGCAAAAAACGGGACCACGACTGTGCCCGATTCCCTGACGCGCGACCGTGCCCATCGCCGCAATGAATCAGGAATTGATGTGTCTGTTCCGGGTTCTCCTCGTTCTCCTAACCGCGCGTGATCCGCAGTGACAGACATGAATCGGTCGTAAGAGAAAGTCCTGGGCAGTCAAGATACAGGGGTAATCCCCGTGAAATCTTCCTGCAAGACAACCACGAAGCATGAGCCGCGGACCTTGCAACGCAGGTCCGCGCTACGGGCTTATTTCGGGGGTGGCACGTTATTGGTCACACCCGCCAGCGGATCGCCCAGGAGTTTCCCCTGGCAGCTCCAGTCGCCGAACGTGGTTTTGAAGCAGGTGCCGGAAAATGAAGCCGCCTTCCTGACGTTACAATTCTTGCCGGCGGGAAATCCCATGGTGCCCGGAGGGCGGCACGAATAGCTGTCAACGGTGCCTCGGATCGGGTACACCGGCTGTGAGTTATCGATATCGATTTTCCCCGCGTCAGACCAAGCCGAAAACGCCCGCGAGGCGCCGACTTGAAAGTCTCCGTTTTCATAAAGCGAGATATAGCCCCCGGCGATGCTCTCGCCACTCACCTGATTGCAGGCAACAAGTTCCTTTACCTGGCTGGGCGAAGGCGCGCCTTTGGCTGGTCCCTTGACCGACTTGCAAGAAACTGGATCGCGTGTATCGTACTTCTTGCCCCCGCCTGATTGACCGTACGCCAGTGTGAGCGCGCTCAAAAGTACGAGAATCGTAAGCAATGTTTTCTTCATGATGCACCCCTTTCGGTGAACGAGTTTTATCCGGAGACATCGTGTTGCAAACCGAATGAATTTCCAAACCGTTCAGCGGGGGTTAGAAGAACGCGGTGAAGAGAGGGGCGTCGCCCGCTGCAGAGAAGAGTAAGCAAATGTGGTTCTCTTGTGGCGTCCTGGGCCACGGTACGACGGCTTAAGTTGTATTGTTTAGGTGATGGCAGTCGACAACCTGCCTGAGCGATTACGAATCTACGGACGACGATGATGTTTGTCAAGATATTTTTTGAGTTTTTTCCTATTATTTCTTGATAATTCTTGAAGATTTGAGATGACCCCTTTTTTTCCCAGTTTTCCCCAATGGAAAAGAATAATTCGGAGAATAATTCGGAGAAGAATAATTCGGAGACAAGAATAATTCGGAGACAAGAATAATTCGGAGGCTTGACGGCACATCGGGCTTTGAATACCATCGGGCCAGGGCGGGGAGTTGATGCGCCGCTGAATAGCTTCGAACCATTCCTTCTAAATTCATGTCAGCGCTTTGTAAGGAACGCCATGGCAGATACTTTGCAAAATAGGATCGAGAACCCGAAGGACGGCATGCTGCTGGGGTTGATTCCGGAGGGGACGTTCATGGCGGGCGGCGACCTCGAGAATGAAGGTGGAGGCCCGTTCCCGGTAATGTTGCCGGCCTATTATCTGGGGCTGCATCCGGTGACCAACGCCCAGTACAAGAAGTTCGTGGACGATTCCGGGCACCGGCCGCCGGACGACACAAACTTCGAAAGTGATAAACCTGTGTGGAAAGGCAAATCGTTCCCGGAGGAAATGGCGGACCACCCGGTGCGTTGCGTCACCTGGTATGACGCCCTGGCGTATTGCCATTGGGCGGGCATGCGGCTGCCAACGGAGTTGGAGTGGGAAAAGGGAGCCCGGGGGATGGACAGGAATGCGTACCCGTGGGGAAATGTACCTCTGTGCGAGACGTTAGAGAATCCTGCGCCACCAACGCCAGCTTTGCCCACGGCAATGGGCCCGGCGAATTGGGCACTGAACCAGTGGGGAATCGATCAAATGATGGACAGCGTCTTGCAGTGGTGCGAGGACTTCTACGAAATCGGCGCGTATGCAAGGTACAAACAAGGGGACACCAGCAGTCCAAAAAGCGGAAGAGGAAGGGTTGTGCGGGGCGGGTTGACGGATTATGAGTCGCCCGGTTACTTCCGTTACGCCTTCCGCTCCTTTTGCGGGCCAAGCTACCGGCTCGGTCGCATCGGATTCCGGTGTGCCCGAACTTGATGAGGGACGCACGGTTAAGAACCAAGGCAAGCGCCACCCGCCGAGTTTTGGAGTTTAGTAAATTCAAGTACCGTCGGTGATGCGGAAAGGAAGAATCCTAATGAGAATGATCTTCACTCTGCTGATCGTCAGTGCCCTGACCTCGAGTTCTATGGGTTCTGCTCCCATTGGGGCTATTACTCTTACACCCACAGGTTCGCTCGTCCCCAAACAACCGATTGGAATTTCTTATCATGTCGCCGGCTTGAGTGGCGTCGCGGGCAATAAGGTCGGCTTAACCTGCGTAGTTCAAGGTCCAGATGGAAGCAAGAGCTCCATGGTTAAGACCAAGCCCCTCACGCAGGGTCATAACGGACTGGAGGCGGATATGAACATCATTTATGGAGATGGGACGGATTTTGCTTCGACGGAAGCTCTGGGAAATTACTCGGCAACCTGCACTATCGCCGGGTCAGGCTGGGCTCGGGCCACAGCAGCCTTCAAGGTTTCAGAATATTAGGCATTGCTGCCCGGGAACCCGGGCGGGATGGGCAGAAGCGAGCGGCGTAGCGATGAGTTATTTTTCTCCGGGAATAATTGCTCAGCGTTGCGACTGGTTCATTCCCAGGTGCGGAAAAAAGCATCGCAGAGTTGGGTCTCGATGGGAAAACGTAGCTTCCGCTGCCCGCAGGCAAACGAGAAGTCGAGCCTAGAACTCAAACCCCAGCGCCCTGGTGGTGAACTCCACCAGCGGCAGCATGGAGCGGCATGCGGCGGCGAAATCCCGCATGAAGTTGGGGCTGCAGACCTGCTCCTCGGTGAAGGCAACCGAGGCGATAAAGTCCTTACGCTTGAGGTCCTCGATGAAGGGGTGGTTGACGTCGAATCCGCGCGGTGGCCGCTTCAGCACGTCGCCCTCAAGCTCCAGCTTCCGGGTCACCTTCGCCCAGGCCTCGGGTGAGTCGATAATCGCCGTCCGAATTTTCGTCAGGGCGGCGCTATCCGGATGCCAAACGCCTGCCGCGGCAAACGGATTGTCGGGTTCCAGGTGAAGATAGAAGACGGGGGCGTGCGCATCCTTGCCGCTTGAGTGGGAAAAGTGAATGCCCACATGCGTCTTGAAGGGAGTCTTGTCGTGCGAGAACCGCGTGTCGCGATAAATGCGAAACAGCGAACCGCGCGAAGGGCGCGCGTCGGCAACGAAGCGCGGGCTCAACTTGTGCAGATGCGGCGCAAAGTTGGCAATGAAGAGCAAGGCCGGGTCGCGAACCGATTCTTCAAACTTCTCCTTGTTTTTCGCAAACCACTCGCGGTTGTTGTGGCGCTTCAGCTGGCGCAGGAATTCGAATAATTCCGGGGTAAAAAAATTAGTTTCTGGCATGGTCAATCCTCAGTCGGGAAAGGTTCCAGGTACCTTTTTCGCCAAAATCGATTTTTTCGCACGTTCCAGGAACCATTTCGCTTGTCCCCGATTTGCTACCTGTACTTCCGATCCACGGGTTTGTGCATTCCGAGGCATTCTGTTGTCGATCCGTTTCCACTGTACAAAATCTCTCCACTTTGATCTGTGCACAACGCATAGTGGCCGGTTATCCCGGGCTTTAGCGTCGTGGCCGTGGCGGTGTAGGCCGTAGCCTTTTGACTGCCAACCTGAAGGCATTGGATTTCGAAGTGGTACGAAGAACTTGTTCCAGAGCCCAAGAATCGGTCCACATAACCAGCTCTCGGCAGTCCCTCTGACTCCGGATCGATGAGATCACTGAGATTGCACGCAAAACCAGCCTCCGGATGGCGTGCCGCATAGGTAGATTCGGCTAGATTGAGCTCTCGAAGGCTTTTCACAGCATGTAACTGATTCAAGAAAGTGCGCGGTGTGCTTAAAGGGCGGGTGGCAAGATACACTAACGCTATCAATAATACCGCGCCCGCCCACAGGAATACTCGTTTTGCAAAAGCCATATGTTGGGGGAGAAATGGTGCCTCTCCCTGGGGTTGTTTTGTTGCCAGCATCTGATCTACCTACCTCTGTTGCGAAACACTCCTTTCCTTCGCACCAGTGATACAGTAGAACCAATGTAACAGTCATAACAAGGGAAAATGCCAATTGAATCAGAAAAGGAAAGTGAAGACGATTGCTAATGTCGACTGAAATGACGCCGATGACTGCTTCAACCAGCATTACCTGATCCAGCTGTTCGACGAATCGACTCATAGGAGTGACCCTCAATTTGAGGACGAAAGCCTTAATCGCCGCAAGCCGTAACTGAATCCGCGGCTGGTGCAGACACGAGAAAGGTTCTAGGTACCTTTTCCGGCCATAATCACTGTCGAGGATAAAATGGTGACCATTTCCCCGCTGGGTTACATGATGCGCCACGTCCACCACAAACACGCGCGGTAAGCGCGCCATGGCTCGACACGATACCAAAAAACGCCGAGGCTGTCCCTGGGGTTCCCTACCGCGCTTCATTCCTTTCAATTGGCTGAATCCACCAACCACGCCGAGGCGGACGAATTCTCTCGACGCAACGGCGGTCCAGTAGCGCGTCGTCATGCTTTATTGCCGGAGATGATGGAAATGGCCAACGCCTTCCAGGATTCCACCTGCCACTTCGTGAGGCGGGAGAAGAATTCGTCGTCGGCACGCTCGACGGCGATAATGGCACGGTGAATAAGCCTGCGTCCGCTGGCCGTGAACCGCACTTGTATTGCACGGGTGTCAGTGGTTGAAGGCTCCCGGCGGACCAGTCCACTCTTCTCAAGTTTGCGAATGGCTTTGGACAGGGTCATCTTGTCGATCCTGGCATGCTCGACCAATCGAGCCTGGGTTGGCGGCTGACCTTGTTGCTCGAACCACAGGAGCGAGGCCAAGATGGCGTATTGAGTTTGGGTAATGCCAAACTCCCCGAATACGCCTGCGAGCTTTCCTTGCCAGGAAGCTGTGAGCTTCCAGAGCAGAAAACCAGGACTATCGTCAGCCTTGCCATGCTTGAAAGGCGATGACCTATGCGCTTCTTGCTTTTTCAATGAGCGCCTCTGTCTGCTCTGCCATACCCTTGGCAACATTCTCCGCAACGATTTTCTTCCAAACGAAAGACAAAACACCTTCGATGCTCATTGTCGTACGAATCTCCAGCTCATCGCCGTGGGCGATGAATTCATGACAGCCAAACATGCGTGCACCAGGGAAGCGGGTAAGGTCGGTAAACTGCCGGCCAGGCTCGGCGTTAATGATCTCGATTGAAACTCCAGGACCACTTTTGGGTTTGAGCCTGAAGGTATTGCCGACCTTGAAGGCACCGTCCAATTTCGCATATTCGATGTCAGATTGCCAGGTATGCCACTGGTTGACGTCGGCCCAGAGGTTCCACACTTTTTCCGCCTGCACACCACTTACCCGCGTGCTGTATGTCTTGCTCCACATGATTTTCCCCCCACATCGAAAAGATGGGAATATGGTAACCCGGTTTACTAAAATCTGCAAGTCCGTACAGCGGCGTAACGCTTGGTTTATTCCCAGGTGCCGGGAAGGTACCGCAAAGTCATTCGGCTCGGAGCCGAATGACCCTGTATTGCAATACCGTAAATTCTTGTTTTTTTAGCACCCAATTTGCGCGACTCGTGGGGGCTGGGCTTGCCCTGCCCTCGTTCCATAACGCGGGGAAAATCCAGGGGCAGGGCAAGCCCAGCCCCTACGAGTCGCGTTTGGTTGCGGTTCCGCCGCCCTGTGCTTTCCCCGCGCTGCACGCTTCGGGCGCACAAGAATTCAGTGCCGATTCCTCCAAACGTGTCGCTAAACAGTTCGCATCCGCCCATTGGAATTAGGGTAGCACGTCGCGTATCCCTTGACCCGGAGCTTTAATTTTGATACAAGATACTCCTCGTTTCAGGGCGTAAAATTAAAATCAGGGGGGGCGCAATGTCTTCTAACCGTGGACTAGCTTACATGGGACCGGGGAAGGTGGAAATTCAATCCATCGACTTTCCCAAGCTTGAACTGGGATCGCGCAAGTGCCAGCACGGCGTGATTCTGAAAATCGTTACCACCAATATTTGCGGAAGTGACCAGCACATGGTGCGCGGACGCACCACTGCTCCGCAGGGCCTCGTGCTCGGCCATGAAATTACCGGCGAGATCATTGAGGCGGGCCGCGACGTGGAATTCCTCAAGGTCGGCGACCTCGTTTCAGTTCCTTTCAACATCGCCTGCGGGCGTTGTCGAAACTGTAAAGAAGGAAAAACCGGAATTTGCCTGAACGTCAATCCTGCCCGGCCCGGCGCGGCCTACGGCTACGTCGATATGGGCGGATGGGTGGGCGGCCAGGCCGAATACGTCATGGTTCCCTACGCGGATTGGAACCTGCTGAAACTGCCGCCGAAAGATCGCACCATGGCAAAAATCACGGACATCACTCTGCTCTCAGACATCTTCCCCACCGGCTATCACGGCGCGGTGACGGCGGGCGTGGGCCCCGGCTCCATCGTTTATGTGGCGGGCGGCGGACCTGTGGGACTGGCGTGCGCGGCCTCGTGCCATCTGCTTGGCGCGGCCGTAGTGATTGTTGGCGACCTCATTCCTGAGCGGCTGGCGCAAGCCCGCAGCTTCGGTTGCGAAACTGTCGATCTGCGGCAGGACGCCTCACTGGGCGAACTGATCGACCAGATCATCGGCGAGCCGGAAGTGGATTGCGCTGTCGATTGCGTGGGCTTTGAAGCGCGCGGCCACGGCAAGGACACGGCGGTTGAGCGTCCCGCGACGGTGCTGAACGCCTTGATGACGGTGGTTCGCGCCGGCGGCGGGATGGGCATCCCCGGGCTCTACGTTACTGATGATCCGGGCGGCGTTGACCAGAATGCCAAGACCGGCAACCTCAGCATCCGCATCGGTCTGGGCTGGGCCAAATCCCTGCACTTCATGACCGGCCAGTGCCCGGTGATGAAGTACAACCGGCAGCTTCTGCAAGCCATTTTGCATGACAAGATCCAGATTGCCAAGGCTGTGAACGCCACGGTGATTTCACTCGATGACGCCCCGCAAGGGTATAAGGACTTTGACCGCGGCGCGGCCAAGAAGTTCGTCATCGATCCGCATCACATGGTTGCAGCATAACGTTTTTCCCATTACCCCCCCTCCCGGCCACCAAAACCGGGAGGGGGGTTGTTTTTTGGGGGAACGATTTTGGGGCTCTAGCGTAGAGGCGGCTTTACGCCGCCATGCATTGAATTTAACGGCGTATTTGCATCGCCCAATGGCGGGATGGCGGGGTAAACCCGCCGTTACTACGTCTGGCAAGAAATATTGTTTGAATTATGGGGTGAATTAACCCGGCGGCGCCTATTGCACCGGGACGGATTCATCCGGCGACGGGCCAACCAGCGGCGTGGTGTGATGATGCACCAGCAGCCAGCGGCCCTGGCGGCGCTGAAAAATGTTGGTGGCTTCCACCATCGCGGATGAAATATCGTTGTGAAAAGCCGTGGTGATATTTTCCAGACACGATACCCACGCCACATCGCCGGCCACGTGCACCAGAGTCCGGCTGATGGTCAACATCATCTGATCGGTGGAGTTAAAGATCTCCTGCCAGCTTCCCTGCACTTCATCCCATCCCACCAGTAGTTCCCACCCAGGATGCAGGCAACGAATCCAATCCTCGTGCGACCACACCTGGGCCATCAGCGACAGATCAAGACTATGCAACGCGGAGTAAAACGTTCGGTTGGCGCTCAGCACCTCTTCTTCATCCGTCATCAGTTTCTGATAGGCAGCCATAATGGGGAACTCCAAGGGGAGTTATCAGTTTTCAGTTATCAGTTTTCAGTTAAAACCCATCGGACCATCGCATTTCTGACTGACAATTAACAACTAAAGACAGATGACTGACGACTGAAAACTGATGACTGACAACTGACAACTTTCTACCGGCTTCCTTCAAACCGCCGCAGGACTCTGGGCAAGGCGCATCCAACCAGGGCCACCTTGGCAATATCGGCGATGAGGAAGGGGGTGAATCCCAACAGGAAGGCCTGTGCAAAAGGAACGCGGAACAACAGGTGCAGCCACGCGGAGCCGGTGACCAGAATCAACACATCGCCGGAGACCAGCGCTCCCGCCAACTTCCAAGTGGAACGCCCCACGCCTTGCTCCACCAGGTAACCCACCAGCGCGGCAGCCAGGGGGAAGCAGAGCAGAAATCCGCCCGAGGGCCCAACCAGGTGCAGCACCGAACCTGCGCCATCGGCAAACACCGGCAGCCCCGCGGCGCCTTCCGCAAGGTAGGCCACCTGGCAAAAGAAGGCGCGGCGCCACCCCAGCACGGCCCCACTCAGGAGCACGGCAAAGGTCTGGCCGGTAATGGGCACAGGCGAAAACGGCAGGTGGAAACTGAACTGCGCGCACGCCGCCGTCACCAGGCTGAAGGCAATCACCCAGGCAATGTCCGTGGCAATACTTCGAGCACCGGGAATCCGGTCAATGAGAACGTCCGTTGAGGCACGAGGCATCATGCTCCTTATAAATCCGTATTTGACATCTCGATGGAGTTTCGCCGCTGAGAGCCAACCAAATTATATCCCAGTCGAGCGGTTTTCTGTAAGGAACAAAAGCATTTAAATCACACTTTGCCGCCGGCAGCCATTACACCTCGCGCCACACATCTTCGCGCTCCGTGCCGGGCAAGCAGCGCGAGGCGCGACTTCGTAAACCTTGGCGATATGCCCGGCCAGGCTCAACAGGACTCGGTGCTTCCTTTCGAAAGACCTGCGATGCGCTCCCAATCCTCAGGCGTATTGATGTTGGCCAATTCGTCCACCTTCAGCCCAGCATTCGTCATCTCCTCGGGGGTGATTGCCTCCACCCTCACCTCATCAAACAGGCCAATAAGGCTAAGCCGATTCTCTTTGAGGCCGCGCATAATTGCCGGGCGGCAACGCGCATGATACGCGGCACAAAGCGGCTGCCAGCCATCCTCTGTGCGCGGAACCACGGCGTCCGCCTGCGAGGCATGAATTCGCTCAACCAAAAGCCGGATGAACTTGCCGCTCAGCAGGGGAAGATCGCAGGCAAGGAAAATATTCCATCCGGCGCCGGAATAGAGCAGGCCGGTGCAGACCGCTGCCAGCGGTCCCTGGTCCGCCCAATGATCAGCAACAACGGGCAGGCCAAACTCCGCGTAACGCTCCGGAGGGCCCAGTAGCGTAACCTCTTGAACGAATGGCCGAAGAATCTCCACCGTCCGCAGAACTAGCGGCTTCCCTTCGATCCGCATCCGAGCCTTGTCCTGTCCCATCCGGCTGCTCCTGCCGCCTGCCAGAATGAAGCCGTGGATTGCTTCCTGGTCAACCATCTGTTCGCCTCGCGCCGTTATTCTACACGAGAGAAGGCGGAAGGGAATGGGGAGTAGGGAGTTGGGAGTTGGTTGTTGGGGAAAGGACGGGGTCGTGGCTCGCAGCCAGCCTCTTCATTGACAATTTCTTGATGCCTTTGTGTCCTGGTGGTGAATGAATTCTGTCGGAAAAGATTCACCACAGAGGCACAGAGGCTCACGGAGAAGATCCAGCCCGCATTTCAGTGTGGTAATGGTGGTTTATGATGTGGCTGTTCCGAAGCTTTTCTCTGTGGTTATTCTCGGTGAGCCTCTGTGGTGAATGCTCTTACCGCTGTTTCTCGCGGATCTGCACAAATTGCCATCCAAACCGCCCTTTGACGCAGAGGTTGCCGTGAGTTGTGCTGTTTCCCGTGGGCGAATCGACTTTGACGATCCGGTCGTCTTGAACTCGCAGCGTCAGTGTGCAGCCCACTCCGCAATAGGGGCAGATGGTGTCGGTTGAAGTTTGGCGCGATTCATCCCACGTCCCCGCCTGACGCAATTCGTATTCGCTGGTGAACATTAGGGCCCCGGTAGGACAAACGCCAATGCAATTCCCGCAATAAACGCAGGCGGAATCGGGCAGCGGCACCGCATACTCGGTGGAGATTCGCGCATCAAAGCCGCGCCCGGCCACAGCGATGGCGAACGTGTTCTGGGCATCGGCCCCGCACGCTTCCACGCACTTGTAGCAGAGGATACACTTGCTGTAATCGCGCACGTAAAGCTCATTATCGATCTTGGCGGGCTGTGAAACTGCGGCGGCAGAGGCGCCATCCGTTGACGCGTGAACTCCCGGCCGCGCCGCATCCCGCATGGTGGGGACCGGTTGCGGCGGACCGAAGCGTTCCGGCCTGGCGCCGTACCTCTCCATATAAGTCTGAATGGTTGGCGCGGTGGAGACATCGACCGCTGAGGCGAGAAACTCCAGAATCATGCGGCGGCTCAGGCGCACTCGTTCCGTGTTGGTCCTCACCACCATGCCGTCTTCGGCCTTGCGTGAGCAGGCGGGCACCAGCGTGCGCGAGCCTTCAACCTCCACCACGCAGATGCGGCAGGCATTAACCGGCTTGAGCGTTTCAAGAAAACAGAGGGTGGGCGTGTCGACGCCAGCTTCCCGCGTTGCCTCAAGCAGCGTCGCGCCTTCGGGCACGGTCACTTCCCGGCCATCAATGGTCACGCGCACCGGCCGCCGCGGCGATACCGGGGGCAAAATGGGAAGCGGCCCAACCGGGATGGGGTCCAGAAAGTGAACAACCTGGACCTGATTCGGAGCGACACCTTTTTGTTCCGTCTGACTCATCCACTGCTCCTTGCTCATTTCGCCTACGCGGGGCTTTATTGCGCTTGTGTAGTGCATCACAGTTCCCGTTACATTCCGTAGCGGCGAGAACTGGTGTAGCGCTGACCTTTAGGTCAGCATCGCTGGCAATGCAGCAAAATTGCCGACCTTCAGAGCAGGTCGGGACAAGTTCAGGTCGGCGATACTCAGATTAATCATTGTGCCGACCTAAAGGTCGGCGCTACAACTTGCAATCCGTGTGGCGCACTACATTAGCGCGGGCTGTCAAACAATCGCCAGCGCAACAGGGCGGACTCAATCGCGCTCGATGCAGTCTGCCCCAGTCCGCAGATGGAGGCGTCGCGCATCACCTGCCCAACCTCTTTCAGCAGGCTCAATTCACCTTCCACGGAACCCAGCGGACGCTCATGGTGCAGGCGCTGCAACAACTCTTCCTGCCGAACCGTACCGATGCGGCAGGGCACACACTGGCCGCACGACTCATCGCGGAAGAACGCGGCAATGCGATAGAGAATTTTGCGCAGGTCGACCGTGTCATCAAAGAGCATCACCACGCCAGAGCCCAGCGTTGCCCCCACCGCCTTCGTTCCTTCGAGCGTGAGTGGCGTATCCAACTCTTCCGGGGAAAGGAACGCCCCCGCGGCGCCGCCAAGCAGCACGGCTTGCAGACGCCCGCTGCCGCCCACGCCTCCGCCCAATTCAATCAATTCCCTCAGAGTCGAGCCAAAGGGAACCTCGTAAACACCGGGTCGCGCGATGTGGCCGGAAAGGCAGAAAAGCTTGGGCCCGGCCGAACCGTGCGTTCCGATGGCGGCATAGCGCTCGCCGCCTTCGTGCACAATCAGCAGCACATTGATGAGGGTTTCAACGTTATTCACCACGGTGGGCTTGCCGAACAGCCCCACCTGCGTGGGAAAAGGCGGCTTACTGCGCGGCTCACCCCGCAATCCTTCAATGGAGTTGAAGAGCGCCGTCTCCTCACCGCAAATGTAAGCGCCCGCGCCGCGACGAATCTCAATGTCAAAGTGGACGCCGCGGCCCAGGATGTTGTTCCCCAAAAATCCACGTTCGCGCGCCGTCTTGATAGCGTGCTCCAGTCGTTCACCCGCCAGCGGATACTCACCGCGTAGATAGATGAATCCGCGTTCGCAACCGATGGCGCAGCCCGCGATGGTCATGGCCTCCACCAGCGAGAACGGATCGCCTTCCATCACCACGCGGTCTTTAAAGGTCCCCGGCTCCGACTCGTCCGCATTGCACACCAGGAACTGCGGTTGGTTGACCGGGTCCCACTTCTTGCCGCTGGGAAACGCCGCGCCTCCCCGCCCCACCAGGCGCGAGGCGGAAACTTCACGCACCACCCAGTTACCACCCATTTTCAGCGAACGCCGCAGGGCTTCATACCCCCCGTGCGCGCGATAGTCATCAATGCTTTCCGGATCGACTCGGCCCACGCGGCCCAGCAACATCAAATGTGAATGATCGCCGTCGTTTGATTGCGGGATCGAGACTGCGGCACTGAATTCATCAGGCGGATGATCTTCCCCGCCGCCTTCATAGGTCTCCAGCGCCGCCACAAGGGCATCCGCCGTGGCGGGCGCGATAATTTTTTCAGTGGGTTTTTCACCGGCAGTGGTAAGCATGGCGGCCGGAGCGCGCTCACACAAGCCGAGGCAGGGACTTCGGTGCCACGTGGCTTTGCCGTCCTTCGTGGGAGTCCCGTGCGCACCCAACCGCTGCTCCATCTGCCGGCAGAGTTCTTCCCCGCCATGCGTCATGCAGGCAATGTCGTCGCAAACGTGCAGCACGCGCGGGGGACGCGGCGTGACGGAGAAGAGTCCATAAAAACAGGCCACGCCGTAAGCTTCAGAGGGAGGAAGGTCAAGCCGCTGGCAGGCATAATTGAGCGCCGTTGGAGTGATCCATCCCATTCGCGACTGGATGGCATGCAGCACGGGCAGCAGCAGATGGCGCTGCCCCCCCAAGGCATGGTCCACGACGGCGGCATGCCCATCCCGTTCCGTGTTCCGAGTACCCCCGGCCCAACCGGAATCAGCCGCGCCCAGAACGGAGTCAACCGCTTGCCGTTCCACTGGTGTTGGTTCGTCTTTGGTAAAGCGAACGTCCATTAAGATCTCAATCTATAGGTAAATCCCTATGAAAATTCGCATGTGGCAAGCTGCGGTGCAGCGTTTTTTCTCTGTGCACTCTGTGCCTGAAAAACATTTCACACAGAGATCACGGAGCAACTCTGTGCACTCTGTGTGAAATCTTTGAGCACAGAGGCCACAGAGAAAGCGCCTTTATTCAAAGCCTCCCGCCCACTCCCAATTCCCTACTCCCCACTCCCAACAACCGCCTCCAGCTTCTCCACCCGAATCGCGGTAGCCTTGAATTCAGCCGTGCCTGATAGCGGATCCGTGGCATCGATGGTGAGGATGTTCGTCGCCACCTGTTCGGGAAAGTGGACACTCAAAAACGCCAGTCCCGGCCGCAAGGAGGAATCAAACCGAACCGGGGCTTCCACTGAACCACGGCGTGAAGTGACGCGGACGCGCTCACCGTCAACTAGACCGTACCGTTCGCCGTCCTCGGGAGAGAGTCCCAGCGCCTCCCGTTGGCGCAGGGGCGACGCGTATCGGGACGTTTGCACTCCGGTATTGTAGGAATCCAAGTGACGTCCTGTTGTGAGGCGCAGGGGAAAGTCATCGTCCAGAACATCCACCGGAGGCTCAAAGTCCACCGCGCTGAACAACGCCCGGGGTCCAACAATGGGGTCCTGCCATAAGCGGCTATGGAGGAAGAGTTCGCCCGGGTGCGATTCATCGTAGCAGGACCACTGGATGCCGCCCAAAGCATCCAGGCGGGCATAGCTCATCCCCGCGTGCATGGGGCTCAATTGCCTTACCTCGTTCCAAACGTCCTCCGCGCTTGGCTGGCCCCAATCGTGTCCCAGACGCCGCGCCAGGTCGCAGAGAATAGCCATATCGTCCCGCGCTCCGGCGGGAGGATCCATGGCTTTACGAACTCTCTGCACCCGGCGTTCACTGCTAGTTACCGTCCCATCCGATTCACACCAGCCGGCCGCGGCAGGCAACACCACGTCGGCGATTTGGGCCGTGGCCGTCATCAGAACATCCTGCACCAGAAGGAAATCCAGCCCCTTCAGCAGGCGTTCGCAGCGTCCCTGGTCCGCTTCCGAGTTCAAGGGATTCTCGCCCAGAACAAAGAGCCCGCGAAGTCTTCCTTCCTCCATGGCGTTGAACATGTCGGTGAGATGCCAGCCGCGCTTGGGCGGAATTTTTACGCCCCAAGCCTGGTCGAATTTGACGCGAAGGACATCATTCTCGACAGACTGGAACCCGGGCAGGCGGTCGGGAATGGCGCCCATATCGCCGCCACCCTGCACGTTGTTCTGGCCGCGGAGCGGATTGAGGCCCGATCCATAACGCCCCACATGCCCGGTGAGAAGCGAAAGGTTGATGAGGGACAGCACATTATCCACGGCATTGTGGTGCTCGGTAATCCCCAGTGTCCAGCAAAGTTGAGCGCGGTCGGCGCGCGCATAGGAGTGGGCAAGATCGCGAATCACAGCGGCCGGCACCCCGGTGACTTTTTCCGCATACTCCAAGGTGTAGGGCTTCAGCGATTCGCGGAATCCCTCAAAACCCGCCGTCGCTCGATCAATAAACCGCCGATTCTCCAGGCCGGCATTGATGATCTCCTCCGCGATGGCGTTGGCCAGGGCGATGTCTGAACCCACATCGAGGCCCAGCCACACGTCGGCCCAGCGCGCGGAACTGGTGCGTCGCGGGTCAACCACATAGAGCTTCGCGCCCTTGCGCACACCCTTCAGAACATGGTGAAAGAAGATGGGATGAGTCTCACGCGCGTTGGAGCCCCACAGAATGATGAGGTCCGTGTCCTCCATCTCGCGATACGAACTCGTTCCGCCTCCCGCACCGAATACCGCCGCCAGACCGGCGACGCTGGGGGCGTGTCAAGTACGGTTGCAACTGTCAATGTTGTTCGTGCCCATCACTGACCGCGTGAACTTTTGGGAAAGATAGTTCAGCTCATTCGTCGTCTTTGAACAACTGAACATCCCAAAGCCCTGCGGCCCGTGGCTCTCCCTGACGCGCCGTAATCCGGCAGCGGCGCAGTCAAGAGCCTCATCCCAACTGGCGGGACGAAGCTCTCCACCCTCGCGAATCAAGGGTGTGGTAAGCCGGGCTTGCATCGAGTTCTTCATGGTAAATTCCCCTATCAACAACGCGCTGAGTTACAAAACTTGTACGGGACTCGGGAAGCGGGACTCGGGATACGGGACACGGGCTTCGAAATTTCCCGTTCTGACATCCCAAATCCGGTTTCCGAAATTCCTCCGAAGTGAATCCGGAATTCAAGCTGCGGAATTTTCGGAACTCGCATTCAGAATCCGAAACCCAACATCCGAAAACCGCCAACTGATAACCGAACACCGACAACTGCTTTTTCTACGTCCTGCTTCCGGAATTTGGCGCAGTGAATCCGAAATCGCCCACGATCTTGAATCTTGAATTTTGAATCTTGAGTCGCCCTGTTTCGAATTGCCTTGTTTCGAATCGCCCTTCTCTTGCCTTCGAGATCTGGAAAGCCAAACCGCGATTTCCCCGGAGTTAGTCCGGAATCCAGAATTCGGAATCCGGAATCCCCCAACCTTCGAAGCCCGAACAGTATACAACCGGCCAGCCCGTACGCTACCGGAAATCTGCACAAAGTGCCTTGCCTTCACGGATGAGCCCCCGGGCAGGCGCCCATGCCACGTCGCCTACTGCCTTCCGCTTTCGGCCTAATCCCAACTCCCTATTCCCTAATTCCTAAGCGTTCTTCCCCGCAGTAAACCACAAACCGCCGCCCGCGCAGGAATCCCACCAGGGTCATTCCCATTTCGCGCGCCAATTCCACCGCCAGGCTGGACGCGGCGGAGACGGAAGCGAGCACTGGAATTCCCGCCATCAGCGATTTCTGAATGATCTCAAATCCCCCGCGGCCGCTGGCCATCAGGACGCATTGGGAGAGGGGCACCAATCCCTGGAGCAGCGCCCAACCCACAACCTTGTCCACCGCATTGTGGCGACCCACGTCTTCCCTGAGCGTCAGCAACTTTCCCGCAGAGTCAAACAGCGCCGCGGCGTGCAGCCCGCCCGTCTTGCCGAAAAGCGTTTGGGCGGAGCGGGTGGCTTCCGGCAGGCCGCAGAGAACATTGGGGTTAATGCGGAAATCGGGGTTGGGCTTGGTGATTCCCGCCGTATAAACATCGGCCAGGGATGTCTTGCCGCACATGCCGCAGCCGGAATTCGCCACAAAGTTCCGTTGCGGGGCAGGGCGGCGGGCCACCGCTCCCGCCTTCAATTCCACCTGAACCGCCTGCTGGTCAATCTCCGCGCCGTCGGCCCACTTGAGGTAAGCTATCTCATTGCGTGAATGGATGATGCCCTCGGTAAACAGGAATCCCGCCGCCAGGTCAAAGTCATCGCCGGGGGTGCGCATGGTGACGGTCAGGGCCTCGGCGCCCACCTGGATCAGCAGCGGCTCCTCGCCCACCAGAAAGTCGTCGTGGTGGCGGACCTCACCGTCCTTCCACTCGGTCACGGCGGCGGATTGCGCGGAGCGATGGTCCAACTCGGTTTCGCTCATGATTTTTTTACCCCTCAAAATGTCACAGCGTGCCGGAGGGCATTCTCCCGAACCCACAGGAAAATTGCAAGCTGGTTCGGCAGGGGGTAATGTCTCAATTTGTATTCATAGAGGCGAATTTACCTCGCCAAATGACGGCGTAAAGCCGCCTCTACGAATTCACACTGAGACACTACCCGGCAGGTAGGAATGAACGATTTGGGGACTTTTACGCATTCCAGGTTGATGCGCTGCTCTGGATAAAAAAGGCATGACCTGAAAGGGACATTATTTCGCCATCAAATCAATTTGCCTGGACGTTTTGTCACATTCAAAAGATAAATCTGTAGAGAGTCACATCCCATGGCCGCAAACAGCAGTATAATCGCGGACTTTGAAGGCCAACCACCGTCTTCGGCCACCCGCTGGCCCGCACGGAATTCCATGGGAGCAGAACGTCGATACCGCGAAACCCACCATGCCAAAGGGAGTGGTCTCAGCCATCTTCAGGAACTGATTTCGGCCGGGGAAGGCACTGAGCCCGCTGAGGTTCGCCGCCTCGCCGGGGAGATGCAGATCCCGGAGGCGACCTTGCGCGGCGTCCTCTCTTTTTACACGGACTTTGAGCGCAAAAGTACCGCGACGAGGGTTTGCCAGGGAACATCCTGCAAACTGGCCGGCTCATCCGCCCTCGGCGCCTCGCTGCGTTCCAACCATGAATGCCACGACACCTATTGCCTGGGCTATTGCCACCGCTCACCCGCGGTTTTGAGTTCAGAAGGCGAACTCTTCACGGGAAACGATGCCCGGGCGCTTGCGAACGGCACATTTTCCGGAATTCATGCTGAAGACGATTCCACCCCTCTGCGATGCCTCGCGCGTGAACCCATCGTATTGCGCAATGTGCTAAAGGGCCACGTCCGCGATCTTGCCGCGGCACGCGCGCAGGGGGTCTACGAGGCTCTGGCCAAAGCGCTGCGGGGAACGCCGCAGGAACTTCTCGATACGGTGGAACAATCGGGCCAGCGCGGGCGCGGGGGGGCGGGATTTCTGACCGGCGCGAAGTGGCGGAGTTGCGCGAATGCCCCCGGGCAGCCCCGGTACGTGGCGGTGAATGGCGACGAGGGGGACCCCGGCTCCTTCGTTGACCGCGTGCTGATGGAGGACGACCCGCACTCCGTCATCGAGGGCCTGATCCTCTGCGCCTACGCCGTGGGGGCGAGCGAGGGCGTCATCTTCATCCGCTCCGAATATCCCCGCGCCAACGCCGTCATGCGGCAGGCCGTAGCCGAGGCCTACGAAAATGGAATCCTGGGCAAATCGGTGCTGGGCAGCGATTTGGCGCTGGAAGTCTCCGTACGCACCGGAATGGGCAGCTACGTTTGCGGGGAAGAGACGGCCATGCTGAACGCCATCGAAGGCTGGCGCGGCGAGGTGCGAATCCGGCCGCCCTTTCCAGCACATGCCGGGCTCAACGGGAAACCGACGGTGGTGAATAACGTCGAAACGCTGGTGAATATTCCCTACATCGCCGAGCGTGGGGCGGACAAATATTCCGCTTTTGGCACGGCGCGCAGCAAAGGGACAAAAGTCTTCTCCCTGAACCATGGTTTTGCCCGCCCCGGCCTCGTTGAAGTGGAGTTTGGCCTTACGCTGCTTGAAGTTATGGAGGAAGCGGGCCAGGGCGCGGGCGGCCAGCGGCTGGAGGCGGTGATCCTGGGCGGCCCGATGGGAAGCATCCTGCTGCCGCAGGAGTGGGGCGTGCAGGTCTGCTATGGCCGCATGGGAGAGGCGGGCATTCAACTGGGCCACGGCGGGCTGGTGGCGATTCCCGAAGGGGCGGACTTCCGCGCCCTCCTTGAACACTGGCTGGAGTTCATGATGGAGGAGTCCTGCGGCAAATGCGTCCCCTGCCGCCTCGGCTCCAAGCGGGCGTGGCGACTGTTGCACCAGGAGGCGCCGACTGGCCGCCTGCAAAAATTGAACCGGCTCTTCGACCTGATGGAAGCAGGAAGCCTTTGCGCCTTTGGCCAATCCATGCCCCGCCCCATGCGTAAGCTGGTGGAGAAGTTCGGCGACCGGATTTTTGCCCCCGGAGGCCGACTTTGAATCGCGCCCTGGCCTGGATCAATAACATCGAAATTGAGATCGTCCAGGGGGAGACCATCCTCCAGGCGGCGCGTCGATTGGGGGAGGAGATCCCCACGCTCTGCTACTCACCCGGCCTCGCTCCCGAAGGGGGTTGCCGGCTCTGCCTGGTGGAAGTTGGCCGCTCACCCCGCCTTGCCGGCGCGTGCCACACGCCGATTCAGCATGGCATGGAGATCACCACGCACACGCCGCGCCTGGAATCCCTGCGGCGCGAGATTCTGACGCTCTACCTGGAAGTTGACGAGCAACGCGAATTCCCCACCGACACGCGTGACAGCGAATTCGGGCGGTTGCTGGAGCATTACGGCCTGCGCCCCAAATCCAACCCGTGCGCGCAAGCCGATGAGCGCAGCAATCGCACCCACACCTATCTGCGCTTCGATCCTGACCTGTGCATCAGCTGCCGCCGCTGCCTGAATGCCTGCGAGCAGATCCAGGGGCAGTTTGTTTACGGAATCGCCAGCCGCGGGCCTTCCACGCATCTGATCATCGGCCCGGGCGAACGGTTTGATGAAAGCGCCTGTGTGGCGTGCGGCGCATGTGTGGACCAGTGCCCCACGCTGGCCCTCACCGACCGGGATCGAATGAATGGCAAACCAGCAGAGCGCGTAACGCAATCGGTCTGTGGCTATTGCGGCGTGGGCTGCCGCGTGGAAGTTGAATCGGCAGGCAACCGTGTTCTGCGCATTCGCGGTGTGCCCGGCGCCGCCGTAAATCGCGGGCATCTCTGCGTCAAAGGCCGGTACGCCCACAACTATCACCACTCGCCGGACCGTTTGACAACTCCCTTGAAGCGCGTGGGCAGCGATTGGATTCCGATTTCCTGGGACGAGGCGATCCACTTCGCCGCTGAGCGTTTGCAACAGGTCCGCGATCAGCATGGCCCGAACGCGCTGGGCGGGCTTGCTTCCTCCCGCTCCACCAATGAAGCCGCCTACCTGCTGCAAAAGCTCTTCCGCACCCAGATTGGAACGAACAATGTGGATTGCTGCGCGCGCGTTTGCCACTCCTCCACGGCGCTGGCGTTGCAGATCGTCACCGGCACTGGCGCGGCGTCGGTCTCCTTCGCGGATATCGAATCGGCACGCTGCATCGTGCTGGCGGGTTCGAATGCAACAGAAGCGCATCCCGTGGTGGGGGCGCGCCTGAAGCAAGCAGTTCTCAAGGGCGCGAAGCTGATTGTGATTGACCCCCGGCGCGTGGAGTTGGCCGAGTATGCCGACCATCATCTGCAAGTCCGGCCGGGCGGAAATGTGCCGTTGTTCAACGCCATGGCAAAGGTGATGGTGGACGAAGGATTGATCGATTCCGCCTATCTCCAGGAGCGGGTTGAAAGCGTTTCCGAATTCCGCGAGTTCCTTCGCGCAGTTTCGCTTGAAACCGCGGCCGAGCAGTCAGGCGTGGAGCCCGCCAAAATCGTGGCGGCGGCGCGACTGATCGGAAACCTGCGTCCTGCGCTTTTCGTCACCGGACTGGGCCTCTCGGAATTGACGCAGGGCACGGCCTCCGTGATGACGATGGCCAACATCGCCATGCTAACGGGGAGCATCGGGCGGCCGGGAGCGGGAATGATGCCCTTGCGCGGGCAGAACAACGTGCAGGGCGCCGCCGACATGGGAACGATGCCGACGCAGGTGACGGGTTACCAATCCCTGCGCGACCCGCAAGTGCGAAATCGGCTGACGCAGGTTTGGGGAAGTGCTCCGCCGGAGGAAGCGGGCATCACAATCCCGGAAATGCTTGATGCGGCGGCGCGGGGTGACTTGCATGCTCTCTGGGTGCAGGGCGAGGACATTGCCCACAGCGATCCCAATGAAGCACATGTGATCAAGGCGCTCACCAATCTCGATTTCCTGATGGTGCAGGAGATGTTCTTCTCCGAGACGGCAAAATACGCTCATCTGATTTTGCCGGCGGCAGGAGCTCTGGAACAGGAGGGAACCTTCACCAACGGCGAGCGGCGAATTCAACGCGTGCGGCCCGCCGTTGAGCCTCCCGGCGAGTCACGGGCGGATTGGACGGTCATTCGCGACGTGGGTATCGCCCTGGGCGCCGAGTGGCATTATGACGAGCCCGCCGCGGTGATGAAGGAAATCGCCCGCGTGGCTCCGCACCTGTTTGGAGGAGTTGATTACGCCAGTATGGGCCCGGACGGCGTGCAGTGGCCCTGCCCCGAGCCCGGCCACACCGGAAGCACGCGGGTGCATGAGGATGGCTTTGTGCGCGGCAAGGGCCGGCTCGTAACCATCGCCTACGCCGCCAGCCCCGAGCAGTGCTCAACGGAATTTCCCTTTGTCCTGGTCACGGGGCGAGTGCTGGAGCACTACAACGTGGGCAGCATGACGCGACGCACGGCGCAGTGCGAACTGGTGGGAGAGGACTTTTTGGAAATACATCCTGACGATGCGTCGGCAATCGGCATTGCCGCCGGCGATTTCGTGGAGCTTGAGAGCCGCCGCGACCGCGCCAAGGCAAGAGTCCGCCTGTCACAGCGCATGACGCCGGGAACGCTGTTTCTGGCCTTCCACTTTCCGGAAAGCCACACCAACCGCCTGACCAGTTCCTACACCGATCCGCAATCCAAATGCCCGGAATACAAAATCACCGCTGTCCGCCTGCAACCCGCCACCGCCGTGCCTCTGGAATGAGGCCTGTGGGGAGAAGACCTGACACTCCTTCCCAACCATGAAAGCAAGTCCAGTCCATGCTCGATCATCATTAGCATATCTCGCTGCGGTGACGGATTCGGGTCACCTCAACCAGTTATTTTGAGTCGTCAATGGTGTATACCACGCGGTAGCCGCCCACAGGAATGGGCCACTCGAAGTCAGACGACGTGGTAGTTAGGGTAATGTCCAGTAATTATGTGGACGATGTAGCGCCGCCAAGGTGGCGGCACCGCCAACCCGGAGGACTTCCACAAAAGCGATGTTTCTATTGGGACCCATCGCCGTGTACCACCCGTTGCTGGGTCCAGGTTCCCTGCAGCGTGCCGTTGGGATTCGCACTCGGGTTGTTGGTCTGATAGCTGTTCCTGCCCGTGCTGTCCACCCAAGTGTAGCTGTATGCGCTCGACACCTTGTTGACCTGTCCTGTATTCGGATCCATCACCGTCCGCTGGTCCAACGCGTAATCCACCCAATCGGACGCAGCGGTTGACCGCGCATCCATGTTTGCCTGGGCCCGCGCCATCGACATGTCGGTTCCGCGCTGCATGGTGTCCAGGAACTGCTCATGCATCCTCTGCTGCACCGCCATGGTGCGCTCGAAATTCTGCTGCTGCGCCGCCGCGGTTTGATGAATGGTCCGCTGGACGAAGGCATTTTGCCAATTGGAGTCACTGTGTGCACCCATCCCAGGAGCGTCCCATTGTCGAACCAGAGCGGCGAACTGGTTGGCCGGAGCAGTCGTGTAGCTCACATTGGCCTCGCATTCATCAACTACGGAGGGAGGTCCAGTGACCATCGCCGGGAATCGTCCCTGCCCACCCCACGCCGGCAATGATTTCGTTCCAGGAAACATTTTCTCTGTGCAATTCACGCGCACCCACAGTCGGCCTTTCATGGCAAACGTTCCATTCTTATAGCTGACCGCCGCCTGAGCCAATTCCACCGTTGTCTTTGGGGCGGGAACATGCATCGCCGCCCATCCTGCGGCGGCCTTGGCATTCGCGGCCTGCAACTCCTGTTGCTCCTTCGCATTCTGCTCGGGAATCGGCTGGTCCTCCACATAATCCACTTTCATCGTTGCCGCGAGATACTTCAAAAAGTCCTGCGCCGCCATCGGTCCCTTCAAAGGCAGGCAGCCATTCCTGGGTGAGTATCCAGCCATCGGACCCGTTCCATAGATCCAGGACATGGTCGGCATGGTCTCGACAAAGCTCAGCCCGTCTGGACTCGTCGCCCGCCACACCCCGAACGGAAACTGCAAGCATCTGCCCACACCCGCCCCTTCCAGAAGGACGCCTTGGAAGTGCCATTTGGCCGGAATCGTCACCGAATACGCGGTCATGTTGTTCAGCCCCGGATCGGTAACGTTTTCCGTCTGCGTGCCGCCGCCAAATAAAGACGAAGCAAGGCTCACGCCCGCCCCATCTCCGGAGGCCGACGTTTGCTGCGTTCCTTTACAACAATAGAAAGTGAGTGCGAGCAGGATAATTGCAACCTTACCCTTGGTGGTCATCGGCAATGTCCCCGTGGTCTTAGTGATTTTTGTTCCCAGCCCTTACCGGGATTTCCGTTCTTGGACTCCCAGTCTGTACACTATACTCGATGGGAATCGAGTAGCGCCCCATGAATCTCCATATTCAGTCCCGAACGTGAGACATTATGAATGGCCGGGATTCTTAGGAGCCCCGGCAAATGTTCTGATTCTTTCGTACGGTAATTGCATCACAAGACATCTATGAGTTCAGTCGATTCTGCAAGCACGGCGCCATCATCTCTCACGCCCCCCGCTTCCAGCAAGCGGCTTCTGCCGTGGCTGGTGGCGGTGGCGTTTTTCATGGAGTCGCTGGACACAACAATTCTGAACACGGCAGTCCCCACCATTTCCGCGGCTCTGCATGTGGCGCCGCTCAGCATGAAGTCCGTGCTGGCCAGCTATACCTTGAGCCTGGCGGTGTTCATTCCCATCAGCGGCTGGATGGCGGACCGTTTTGGAACGCGCCGGGTATTCGCCTCCGCAATCGGTCTCTTCACGCTGGGATCTTTTCTTTGCGGCATCTCGACCAGCATCCATCTGCTGGTGGCGTGCCGTATTCTGCAAGGCTGCGGCGGCGCCATGATGGTACCGGTAGGCCGGCTCACGCTGGTGCGGACGTTTGCCAAATCCGAACTCATCCGCACCATGAGTTTCGTCGCCATTCCCGCCCTGATCGGCCCCATGCTCGGACCGGTGGCCGGTGGTTTCATTGTTGGGTATTTTCACTGGCGGGTCATCTTCTTCCTGAATATTCCGATTGGCCTCGTCGGGTTGGTGATGGTCTACATGCACCTGCCCGACTATCGTGAACCGAAAGTGGACCCGCTGGATATCGTGGGATTGATACTGTTCGGCTCCGGCGTGGCACTACTTTCATACGTGCTGGAGATTTTCGGTGAGCATACGCTCGGCACAGGCGAAATCCTGGGGCTCCTGACGATGGCTCTAACCCTCATTGCCGGTTATGGACTTCACGCCGCAAAGATTCCGTTTCCCCTGCTCCACCTGCGCCTCTTCCGCATTCGCACTTTCAGCGCGGCGGTGAGCGGCAGCTTTTTTACGCGCCTGGGCATTGGCGGAGTGCCCTTCCTCATGCCGCTGCTCTACCAGGTTGGGCTTGGATTCACGCCGATTCAATCCGGCCTGCTGATCATGCCCCAGGCGCTCGCGGCCATGAGCACCAAGTTCCTTCTGCCGCGCATCCTGAACCGCGTGGGCTATCGCGGCGTCCTGATTTCGAACACGGTGATTCTCGGCGTGCTCCTGATGCTCTTCGCCACCATTGGACTTCGCACGCCGGTGTGGATGATCGTGCTGCTGGCGTTCTGCTACGGCGCCTTCACCTCGCTGCAATACACGAGTATGAACACCCTTGTCTATGCGGACGTCACCGAGGAGCAGACCAGCAACGCCAGCTCCATTGCCAGCACCATGCAGCAGATGTCCATCAGCTTTGGCGTGGCTTCGGCGGGGCTCGCCACCACGTTCTTCATCCCCGCCCACGCCCATTCCAATCCACGGGAATTCATTCACGGCATCCACACCGCGCTGGTGGTTCTGGGCGGCTTCACCATTCTCTCCACCATCATTTTCCGCAACCTCAAAAGCGGCGACGGTGACAATGTGAGCCAGCATAAGGTTCTGCATGCGGGGTGAGATTGCAGACCTTCAGTATATGCGGATGCATACGATCCAGTGTAAACTAAACAGTTGACACTGCCATCCTTTTGCCGGATACTTTAAATATGATTGGCGGCTTTCGACATAAAGGGCTGGAAGAACTCTTCCTGACAGGGAAGACACGTCGAATAGGCGCCCCATATCTCAGAAAGTGCGTGCGCCTGCTTCAGTCGTTGGAAGTGGCAACCCAGCCAGATGAAATGAATTTGGCGGGGTACAGATTCCATAAATTACACGGCGATCCGCAGAGATGGTCTGTGCGGGTTACCGGGAACTACCGCATCACGTTCGCGTGGTCGGGGGAATGCGCGGAGGATATCGACTTTGAAGATTACCATTAGGGAGAAAACGATGGAGCGCAAGAACGGATTGCCTCCTGTACATCCGGGCGAAATCCTCCGGGAGGATATTCTTCCCGAAGTTGGCCTCTCCGTGACGGCTGCAGCAAAAGCGCTTGGAGTTTCGCGCCAAATGGTCCACGACATTTTAGCCGAGCGGAAACCCCTGTCGGCAGTCATGTGCCTTAAGATTTCGCGCCTTGTGGGCAGCACGCCCGAATTCTGGATGCGACTGCAAGCGGAGTACGATCTTAAGAAAGCTGCTCAAAACAAGAAAGTCATGCAACGTGTTGCGCAGATTGTGCCGGTGAAACCACCCGCAGTTGCCCTTGCCTGAATCCTCGTGAGGCAGCCCAGCATAGCGCGGACCTCATGGGCAGAGGTCCGCGCCCCCCCTTACCGCATCGACCTTCGTTAAGCCGCGGCCTTGTCAATCGCTTCGATTGCCGCCGCAAAGGAAGCAGCAGCGCTTTCGCGCAACTGGTTTTCCGCATGGATGAAGGTCACATCGGTGATGCCGATGAAGCCGAGAATATGCCGCAAATAGGGCTCCTGAAAATCAAACTTCGCATAGTGCGTTTCGGGTCCATAGGCGCCGCCGCGCGAGGTGAGGACAAAAACCTTCTTGCCCACAAGCTGGCCTTTGGGTCCCTGTGCGCCGTAGATGACGGTCTTTCCCACGCGAACAACCAGGTCAATCCAGGCCTTCAGCGAAGACGAAATGCTGAAGTTGTACATGGGCGCGCCGATGACGATAACGTCAGCGCTCTGAACTTCCGCCACCAGGGCGTCGGAAACCGCCAGCGCCTCCTTTTGGGCCGGAGTCAACTTGGCAGGGTCAGTGTACATGGCGCCGACGAATTCATCGGTAACCAGGGGCAGTTCAGTCACCGCCAGATTCCTTTCAATTACTTCGCTACCGGGGTGGTTCTTAGCCCAGGTCGCAACAAACTGGGCGGTCAATTTGCGGGAAATGGAACTGCCACGAACACTGGAATCAACTTGAAGCAGCTTCATGAAATCCTCCGTTTCTATGGATGTCAAATCAATTGAACGTTCATCATAGTTATTTTAAGTAACTGCTTGCTTTTGTAAAGTAGGCACCTTAAAGTAACCACTAAGGAGAATCCATGCGGCCCAACAAAGCAGTGCCCAACCCCTGTCCGTTCCACAATCTGTTGGAGGTGCTGGCCCGCCCCTGGACCATGCACATCCTGTGGAATTTAAGCACGCAGGGGCCGACGCGCTTTGGCGCATTGCGCCGCCAGGTGACGGGCATCTCTTCACGGGTCCTTACCGAGCGCCTGCGCGTACTGGAACAAAAAGGGTTCGTCTTCCGCGATTACCGG
>Ga0302320_10003875_pt1 | contig 34337 bp, 30 predicted proteins | sample Bog_T0_3_FD_202130 | JGI IMG/M metagenome (GOLD analysis project Ga0302320, IMG submission 202130) | Peat permafrost microbial communities from Stordalen Mire near Abisko, Sweden - Bog_T0_3 | ecosystem: Environmental > Terrestrial > Soil > Wetlands > Peat | place: Sweden: Abisko, Stordalen Mire...
TGATCCTTGAGGGGCGACGCGTAGTCGGAGCTCACGCGACAGCGATAGAGCGAATAGCCGCGCACCGTGTTGCCTTGAAGCCTCTTGCCGCAAGCGTCACAGATGACTAGTCCGGCGAGGGGGTACCGCGAGGAATCGGATCTGCGGACTCCCGCGTGCGTCCGGCGCGATGGAGTCACCGCTTTGGTGCGCGTACTGCTGGCCACGAGCGCTTGGACTCGATGCCAGACTCGTTCTTCAACGATCGCGTCGTACGCCTGGACTGTCGAGGTCACCCACTCGTTGCGTTGCTGCCATTGTTGACGGGTCACGTGGCCCAGCGCCGGCACGTCAGGATCGAGCAGCACGTCCTTCTTCTTGGTGCGGCCCGAGACGTGGTAGCCGAGGTAGCGCGGGTTTATGAGGATCGCTCTCACGGCAGACATCGCCCACGAATGACCAGGCCGATGCGAGTTGCGCTTCGGGTCGTGTGCGGACGGGCTTGGGATCCCCTCGTTAGTTAGAACAGCAGCGATCTGCTTGTAACCCGCTCCGGCCAGGTACATGTCAAAGATGCGCCGCACAACTGGTGCCATCTCCGGATCCTCTGCCAGCTGGTGAAGCCGAGCGCCTGATGCGGCTTTGGATGGGTTGGGGTGCGGCCCGGCGTCAGCGATGAGGTAGCCGTAAGGGGGCCGGCCACCGAGCCAGCGCCCGGCTTGTGCATGAGCGCGCATCGCGTTCGCGACCCGCAGTCTGGTCCTGTTCCGCTCGGCTCGGCTCATGGTTCCGTAATTGGACAAGGCCATGTAGTGCCCGTCGTTTTCGATATCGACGGGGCCGCCGAGCTCGGGCACCCAGAGTCCAACTCCGTAGTGGGCGAACTGCAGCAGGATGCCCTCGAACTGGGTCCCCGAGAACGCCCGTTGTGGTTCCGCGATGACGAGTGCGTCCCAGCCCCGGTGAGGATTCCGCAAGTCGTGAAGGATTCGGAAGGCTTCTGGGCGCCGCTCCCACGGCAGGCTTCGGCTCTTGTCGATGTCATGATACGTGGTGACGATCTCACCGTGAGGCGCGATGAGCCGTCTCGCCGTGTCCGTCTGCCAACGAAGGCTGTCTGCCGGGTCCTGAAGATCGTCGGTCGAGGTGCGCGCACTCAGCGCGAAACGGATCATGCCGCCTCCTTCCGCAGCTGCACCCGCAGAGCACGGACAATGCGAGCGAGGGCCGTGGCGGCTTTCCGGTTCATCTCGGGCTCGTCGACCGCGATGAAATCCATTGGCCCAGGTCCGTGTGTCGCCGAAGTTCCACGCTCTCCAAAACTACCTCTGGCCTGTAGACCCGAGGCGGAGCTGGAGGACGCCGCTGACGCCCTCGTCATCGTTCCCGAATCCGGGCTGGCGTCCATTGCCGGGACGTCGAAGGTGGTGGCGCTGATCTGTTCCGGCGATCGATGACCGCTGCAGTCGTCCAGTCCCAGGTCGTATCGCTGGCGGCACAAACGCGCGGGAAGGGAGTGTGCTCGCCGAGGTTGCATCGGACTTCGCCTAGGTCCATTCCCGACGCGGTAGGTACCGTCGGCGAAATCCCCCAGCCCCAGTTCTCGACGCTGAGCTCGGCTCCCGAGAGCCGTCGCTCCTTTTCGGCACCGGCCCACGCGATGCGGTTGAGAACGCGGGCGGCCGCGCTCGCGTGGACGTCGGATATCCCCCTTGGCCGTGCAACGGGCGTGCGCCAGGGTCGTCGCGATGACGCCCACCCCGGACGGTCGCGACTAGTTGAGTGGAGCCGAGCCATCGCGTCATGGTGAGCTGATCGACTCACAGCAACAATCACAGGAGTACTCACAGCAGGGCGCGTTCCGCGAGGATGCCGTCGAAACTGAGGAGGCTCTCGTGTCGGGCGGCCCGCGGCGGACCGGGGAACGGAGGGCACGTTCACGTGGCTGTGACCTGGCCCTGTGAGTGTTGCTGTGAGTACTCCTGTGATTGTTGCTGTGAGTTGCCGGAGCGCGCAGACCCTTCCGCGTGATGGTCGAAAGGGTCCAGAACGAGCGATGCCATTGATCAGGTGGTCGAGCCTGATGACCTAACCGTCGTCCTTGGGAAGCTGCCCGCGCTCGTGAGTAGGGACCGAGCTGGAACCGAACCTCCATGGGCTTGACGAGCCGCGGGAGCTCAATCGAGCGCGCACAGAACCCGATCTTTCGGGTTCGATTCCTCGCCAGGGGAACGACGGTGCGGTCAAGAGGCTCACCGCACCGGAGTCAGCGGCAGGACTGGAAGCGGTTCTTGGCCCCGATCCGACGATAGGCTTGTGCCAGGTTCGAGGGGCCGTCATCGGCGCGCTCTCGGGCCGCCCTGGCACCTTGTGCATCAGGCGTGATCCTCGGACGCCCCGTGTTGGGACGCCGATGCAAGCCGTTATCGCAGGTCCTAGACGTGCCCCGAGGTCGATCCTGTCACGCGCCCCTTCCTCGTGCTTCAAGCTGCCTCACGCGCAGGCTAACTATGATGCCGGCGGAGGCTGGGAGTGCCGGGAGCCGATCAGAACCAGCGAGCCGAGCCGTCTCGCTCTATCGCGATAAGCATCTCGAACTGGTCGACTATCCGGTGCGCGTTCTGTTCGCGACGGCTAGGACTGTTGGCACGATGGACCGGTCATGCGGGACCCCGACATCTGATTGACTCAGGTTAGGAACTCTCCCGATGGGGAGAGAAGACTCCGGAGCGACGGCCATGTGGTTTACAGACGAGGTGAGCGTTCCGGACGAGATTGTCGATGCTCTGCTCGACGACCGACTGGTCATCTTCGTTGGTGCCGGCGCGTCAGTGAGGGCACCCTCGGGCCTCCCACTCTTCGACATGCTCGTGAACCGTGTCGCAGACGATCTTGGATTCGCTCCCTACTTGGCTTCGAAGCACCATTCGCCCGATGCGTACTTGGAAGAGATTGAGCGAAGACTCGAAGGAAGAGTGCCCTCGCCCCGTAGGCCGATGCGCGAGCGTGTCGTCGCGCAGCTCACCGGAGCTCCGTCCTCACCGAATGATGTCCATGAGGCGATCGTCCGGCTATTTCCACAAGCGGACAAGGTTCGCATCGTTACCACGAATTATGATCGTCACCTCGAGACGGCTGCCGCCGAGGCCTTTTCCATCGCGCCGAACATCTATCGAGCACCGGCACTGCCGCGAGGGGACGACTTCGAAGGCATTGTCCATCTTCACGGCTGTCTTGGCGACAAGCTCACCGACCTCGTACTCACGTCTCGCGACTTTGGTCGCGCGTATCTCACGGAAGCGTGGGCGTCTCGCTTCCTCTACGACCTGTTCCGCAAGTACGCGACACTCTTCGTCGGGTACAGCCACGACGACGTCGTCATGCGGTACCTCGCGCAAGGGTTGAGGGAAGGAACAGTCAGGCACGGGTTCCTTGCAAACGACGTCGACGCGAGTAGTTGGAGGGCGATGGATCTCAACTCGATCGCCTACCCCCCAGAGAACGAACATGCTGCTCTCGCCCGCTGCCTCGAGGACTGGGCGCGCTGGACACGCATGGGTCGACTCGAACATGAGGAGCGGGTCCGACAGCTGGTCGCCGGTGGGCCGCCTTCGACGCCGGCAGCGGTCTCGTACCTCGAGCGGACGATCGCGAACGACGATCGAGCCGAATTCTTCTGGAAGTACGCACAGGGAGCTGAGTGGCTGCCGTGGCTCGAACTGCGTGAGCCCTTCCAGTCGTTGTTTCGGGTCGAAGGGGAGCTCTCACCTGCGGGACGAGCGCTTGCGACCTGGTTCGCTGACGTCATTCAGTCGGACAGTGAGGCTGCACTGAGGTCGGTGCAGCGACGTGGCGGTCATCTCAATCGGGCAACTGCAGAGACGATCGCTCTCTCGTTCCATCAAACCGATCGTCGGCCGGAAGCCCGGGCTCTCGGCCGTTGGTCTCTACTGCTGACACAGAGCAGCGGTCCCGAGGTCGACCGATTCCTTGGCTACCTCCTCATCGACGCACGCAACCGCTGGCCCGAGGATCGTGACACGGCCATTTTGCTGTTCGAACACTTGACCGCCGTCGACATGGCGATCACCCCTGGTTTTCACCTGGGCGACGACGGAGCTGAGGATCCGACGGAGTTCAAGGTGGACTCGCTAGTCGGAGGGGAGCACGAGCTGGGGCAGGCGTGGGAACAAGTCCTGAAGCCACACTTAGACGAGGTCGTCATTCCCGTTGTTCGCATCCTCGAGCACCACATCGCGAGCGCCCACGCGACCCTTCGGACGGCATCACAAGCGAGCGCACAGTTTGATGCGGAGAGCTTCGTCCGAACCGCGATCGAGTCCGATGCCCAGAATGGGTTCCCCCGGGTATTTGACCGCCTGATCGACATGCTGCGGGAGTGCGTCGAGTATCTCGTAGCGCATCGCAGCGACGAGGGAGGCGCCCTCATTGCCCGCCTCGGTGCTACAGACGTTCCGCTGCTCCGACGGATCGCGATGTATGGGTGGCAGGTACGCACTGACCGAACCGCAGACGAGAAGGTCGGTCACGTGGTCGAATCGGGCGAACTCTTCGCCTTCGCGACTCGGCGCGAGGTGTACCGCTTAATCGAGACGACGGCCTCCGCCGCTGCCGATGGGGCTCGAGCACGCCTTCTCGCCGCGATCTTGGCCGGACCGGATTCAAGCCTTTCGCTCGGAGAGGACAAAGACAAGAGGATGATCTTCGAGCTGCTCGACTGGCTAGCGCGCGGAGTCCCAGACGACGCACGCGTGACCGGAGCGTTGGCGGCGTATCAGACCGCGAACCCAGGGCTCACTCCGTCACCTCATCCCGGCTTCGACCGCTGGACGGAATTCCACTTCGGCACCACATCGCCGGTCTCTGCGGAGGAGCTCAACGGAAGCCGAACGGTGGCGGAGATCGAGGCGCTCCTCCAGGCGCATGCGGCCGCCGACCCTGAGACGTTCTTCGGATGGACGATCAGAATGCCCCAGGTGGTTTCGGGTGCCGCAAGAGAGAATCCGACGTGGGCGATTGGGCTATTGTCTGATCTCTTCGCGAATGGCGCGTGGGATCACCCGTTCTGGTCGTACCTCTTCGACGGCCTCGGGGATTCTGAGGGCCTTGAGGAGCATGATCTCGACCGCACACTCGCCCTCGTCGCCGACCTCATCGGAACATTCGAATCAAGCGAGTCCGCACGCCTCGTGATCCCGCCCGTCGGCGACCTTCTCGTGGCGATCGTCCGCCAGCCTGTGATCCCGACCGACCTTCTCGATCGAGTCGAGGTGCTCGGCGAAAGACTCGCCATGGTCGTCTGGAGCGGGCCCGACGGCGTCATCTCCGAGGAGACGGAGCGGGTTTTCGAGCGCGGCTTCAATCATTGGGTGGGAAGACAGATTCGGTTCTGGGTCGACGTCATCCGTCTCCGATGGAAGCTCGAAGGCAACGAGTGGTCCGGAATGCCAGACCGGACCAAGTCGGCGTTGACCGCGCTGCTCTCGGTTCAAGCACCAAAGTCCATCTACATCAAGGCAGTAGCGGCTGGCTACTTCAACTTCTTCCTTTCCGCCGACGAGGGCTGGGCTACGGAAAGCATCCTCCCCCTTTTCGACTGGCAGGACGGCGCCCTCGCTGCGCGAACTTGGTCAGCGTTCTTCGCCGGAGACCGATCGGACGATCGCGCGTTGGGCCTGCTGCTCGAAGAACTCCCTGAGACCTTCTCGCGCGTCACCGGAGAACTCTCCCTTGCTCTCGCGCGGTGGTTCAGCGTGCAAGTCGTCGGAACGATGCTCGACCTCTACGGGCACGGCACGATTCGCGCCTTCGTGAATGCGACGGACCCCGACAATCTGATCGCGTTCGCTCGCGACGTGGGTTGGCTCCTCCATGCAGCGCCACCCACCTACGCGGAAGATCAGTGGGCAAGGTGGATCGAACGATATGTCCGAGACCGTCTGGCGTCGCGGCCCCTGCCGTTCGCGCCACACGAGGCGGGCGAGATGCTCCGTTGGGTCACCGTAGCCGGCAGCCGATTTCCTGCCGCTGTCGACCTCTATCTGCAGACGGACGCCACGATCATCGAAGTCTATGCATTCACGACTGACATCAAGGAGAAGCACCTCGCAGAGCAGTTCCCAGCGCCCCTGACCCTGCTCCTCGAATACGCACTGGATCGCGCAACTCCAGGCTCATTCTTCGATTGCTTAGGAATCGAGGAAGTGCTCCACCAGCTGATCCCTGTTGTTGGACGCGGGCTGCGGCGCAACCTCCTTGCAGTCTGTGACGCTGGAGCAGCGCTGCATTGCTCCGGTGCGCTCATGTGGAAGGCCAGCGTGGTTGAGCACTATCCAGAGCCTGACGCGACTGGCACCTCTGCCGATTGAAAGTGTGCTGGCGTCGCCCCGTGTACGCCGTAGCCAAGTGACCTCTGGCTATGGGACTGGGCGTACCCAATGTTCAGGTGGTGAGCTATTTAGCTACTTGATGGTCGCCATAGATTCGGCAGGAACACGCGCGCGTTCACCGCAGCCGTCAAAGGCTCACCGCGTAGTTGCCGACAAATCCAGGTGTCGTTGGCGTTCCGGCCGTGACCCACGCCGGCTGATCCCAGAAGCGGTAGATGACTGACCGGCCATTCTGACAGCTGAACTCCGTGATCGGATCTTCCTCGCATGTGACGTCGGAAACTTCTGATCAGCGGAGCTTGATGCTCTTGGGCTTCCGCGGACCGATCCCGCCGCCGTCAAGGTCGATAAGCAGGTTGCCGTACTCTGCGTCTTCGATTTCCAGTTCATTGATGCCGGAGGGCGACGACCTGTGTACCCAGTCTTTGCCACGACGACATCGTTGCGTTGCGCCTGCTGAATCCGGTCGTCGAATAGGTAATTGATGAAGTACTGACCATCCCGTCCGTGAATCAGGAAATTATCGAGCCATGCCTCGGATTCTGCAGATCGCAGTTGCCCGACAAGAGTCTTTCCAATGTCGACGAAATGGCTACTCACAATGATTCGGGGGTAGATGGCGTGCTCGTGTTCGAGCTTGTATGCGTCGATCAGGCCAGAACCGTATACAAAATTGGTGTCCATCCATAATGGACCGGTGGCAATGCCGCCGCGAACAAATAGTCCATGTCGTACTAGTTCGGCTTGGTAGCTAGCGGCCGCTAACAATACTCGTAAGTAGACTGCCCATGTTAGGTCAACATCGCTCAACGGGGGGTCGCCCGTTTTGTCGATTGGAAAGCCGATCACGATGTTGTCGGTGAATGTTGCCGTGGAGCAGTAGCCGTCGGCACTGGGGAGACCGGCAGTCTTGCGCGCCGCTGCGATTCCCGTCGAAAGCTGTTCTAGGCGACGCTGCTGAAGGGTGCGGTCCCTCGCCACGGCCTGGCTTCCAAGCGAGTCGATAAACACGACGATGGACTCAACGAGCACTGGATCGAGCGATCGGGTGGTATAGACCTGGGACTGCCCGGGGGGAGAGACACGGCCACTCATGCGCTCAGGAATACCAGGGTGGCTGAGGACCACCAGTGCAACTGGAGCAACGGGTCAACCACCAGGACTTTCGCGATTTCAGAAGGCGACGCACGCCAAAGAGGCCAGTGAGAGGTGCAGCCGCCCAAACGCCTCGCGCCCTGTTCAGCGGTGCTAATAGTCGCGACGATGCGCAGGTTGGGTGTGCTGCCCGGACGCCCCTTGCTCTGAAGAGCGTCCATGCCTTCATCTCGCCTTTCTCACGAGCCGCGAGGCTCCGGGCGTTCCTATACGCGCCTCAGACGCCAGTGAACCATATAGACGGTGCGAGGTCGTGGGGGTTTCCGGGTCCCTGTCTGACCCGAGTGGCGGCGGTTACGGCGCGCGGTAGGTCGGCCCGTCGTTAGTCGTCTCCGGCAAGACCGGGCGGCTTCCGTCGCCACGTGCGGAGGCAGTATCAGATCGTGCTTCATCGGGATACGTCTCGAATCGCAAGTGACACGGGAGCCAGCGGAGGATACACCTGGTTGTTGATCTCGGGCACGCTCGGCATCTCCGTACGCGGAAGATCGCGGTTGTGCGCGAAGTCCTTTGTCGTGATCTGCTTCGCACGTTCGGGGTCGATGATCGCGAGCTGCTGCTTAGTGATCCGCGTGAGCATCACGGCGAGCTCGCGAGGCATGCCAAGCTCGGGTATCTGAGCAAGCTGCTTCAGTCTCGGAATCGCGGCCGCGAACTCGTGTCCGCTAAGGGAGAACACATCCGCCAGGTAGTCCGACCTTACGCGAATGTATTGGCCGGTGATGATCCCTAGCCTCTCGCCATCACGGATTACCGACGAGAAGCTGTCCGATTCGGTGAAGTGGTGCCAGTCTGGGATCGCCAAGGCGCAGAACGCCTCCGATCCTGTACGACCAGCGAGCGCGTTGACGCCCGCGACCGTTCGATAAACGTCGTACGAGCGTCTAGTGCAGAAGTTTGACCAGATTCAGGTCGTGGCAGCGCAGGAGCCCTACGAGACCAAGCCGGACGACTTCGGAGTTGAGAACTGGCGCGCGGTCGGCGCTCGAACGGCTTTGCAACACGTCGGCGTTCTTCGCGGTTGGGGCGCGATCTGGTTGTCGCGGCAGCCGTCTTCGGTGAGGGATCGGGTCGACGAAATAGAGCGCGAACTTGAGCTAATAAAGGGGAAGGCCCTGTTGAACGGAGCGGTGGATCTCCCAGTCGACGTTCCGCCGGACCCGCTTCCGGGGTAATCGTTCTTCCAGTGGGCTTGCGACTTGCCAGCCAGGGCGGTAGCAAAGCGAGGAGAGTAGTCGTGAGGCAGCGGCGCCCTCGCTGCTGTGTACTGCGAGGGACGATCCGCCCTCAGCAGCGTCCAAAGCTGGAAGCATGCTGATCCCGTTGAAAGCCGCCTACGAGCGATTCCGGCTCGAGCCAGGCTGGCTGCTGCAATTCGTACGACTGGTATCGGCAGCAGGCCCAGCGGAGCGGTCTGGTGAGCTTCGGAAGCCGACGGCAGCTGGTGCGCTCCTGTCGGTCAGGCGTGACCGTCACCAAGGTGAGGGGCCAGTGGATGGTCGACCAAGGGGACATCGACGCCGAAGTGGCGGAACATCGTGCGGCAACAGCGGAGCTGGAGCAGATCACGAGCGACTATCGCAGGAAGGTCCTGCATGGCGAGGCGGGCTCGACCATGAGAGCCACCTTCGGCAGTTACACCGTCTACGCCGACCTCCACTCGAGCTGGCGCTCGGACGCCAAACCCTGGAAGGAGTCGGGGGCGAACTGGTTCTGCAGCCGATGCTGGCAGCCCGGGACACTCAAGCACGACAAGCCGGAGTGCCATACCTGTTCGGATTGGGGGAGCTGCGGCCGGGACTGCACCCTGAGTGATGTGTCGTTTAAAGCATGTGGCACTGCCATGGCCATGTAGAGTTCTGCTCTGCCTACTTCAAGGATGGCGCGCGAGCCCAACATGTTCGCTACTGCCAGGCAAGGACTGGGTGACCACTGGCGCGCGAACACTAGCCATCCAGATCTTCTTTGCTGATGCCAATTCGGTGATGACTCGGGCCAGGGCTTCAGGAGCGGGGCCGCAAGACCCGCAACAGGCAGTGGTTGGGACGTTCGATTCGTCAGCTGCAGCGATGACCACCGCCCGTCACGCTGCAGATCAGTACGCCAACCGAGACGTCTGGACCGTTGCGGCTTGCGGCCACTGCGGCTGACCCCTCGTCTTATCGTCACGAGGCCGCCCGTGCTCCGGTGCGAACTACGGTGGAACGGGTGCCGCCGCGAACCCCGAGGACTGACCCCGCATTTCGATGCGGGTTGTTCGTCGCCTGGAACGAGCAATGTGCCTGGTGCACTGTGCCGCTCCGATTCTCCGATCTTCAGATAGATCACGTGATACCGAAGTCGCTTTCCGGGAAAGCGCTCGCCGAGTGCCTGGCACTGCATTCCCTTGCTCCCGACTACGACCGGGAGGCCTCCTATAACCTCGTCCCTGCCTGTGCCAAGTGCAATGGTCCAGGAGGCAAGGGCTGGAAGACTCCACCTAGGACCCCAGCAATCAGCCTGCTGCTCCAAAAGGCTCTCGTCAGAGGTGAGGATGCCGAGGCCGATGCTCAGGTGCTCGTTTCGGCGAACAGGTTCTCGAAGTCCCTCACGAAAGTAAACGCGGTGCTCGGGAGCGACGAAGCTGATCAGCTCACGAGTTCCGAGCGCGACGCCCTCGAACTCAATGCCTACCTAACGCGCCGGTGGCTCAACGAACGAGCTCAACGGGAGCGAGCCGAGCGCTCGATCTTCCGCTCCTACCACGAGGTTGAGGCACCCTACATCGTCGAGGTCACCGCTCATGTGGAAGTCGACGACTTCCTGGCGATGCTGCAGGACTGGTTTGTCGGGTCACCGGACTTGGCGAGCTTCTTGCGCACCTTTACTGGCGACGAGGATAATCGACCGGTTGATGCATCGCCGTACTCGATAGAGCAGCTGGCGTGGGCGCCGCAGCTGCGGGCTTACCTCGCGCGCGTGACGCTGAGTGTGGAGTACCTCCACACGGATTCCGAGGGCAACGAGGGTCCTCACGAGCCGGAACCCTTGGGATTCGACCTCTGGCTGAGGCTGACCGAGAACGAGACGGAGGTGCTTGATGTCGAATACGACGTTCATAACTCGTTTCCCGACTAAAATAACTTGACAAATGTCCAGGTCAGGCGCATACAAGAAGATAAGGCTTCCGTCCGGCAACGCCTCGGCTTGACGATTCCCGGTGTTCACGCGGTCTCGGTCAGGGCGAGGAGACCTTCCCAGAACAGAGGTGAGAGAGCGGTTGAGTAGCACGCGATTATCTCCACCGAAAGTCCTGGTCACGGGAGTATGTGGGTGTGGCGACTCCCTCAGGACCCGTGCGAGTGTAGCCAACTGTAGCCATACCGCCGGGACCGGAGTCCGCAAAGAGAGCTGCTTGCGCTGTTCGTCGAGGACGTCGACTTGAAGGCGCAAGAGAACGACATCGCGTTTGTCATCGCCGACGGCGGCCCGGGTGTCGGTCTCGTGCGCAAGCCGATCTAGGCGTTTCACAGGGAACGGCAGATCACCAGGCCGCGAGGACCCTGCCATTTCGCGGTCGCTAGTCGCGGCGGCGATTGCTCCGGTGATCGACTGTGGCTACTCGGGTGCGTGGCAGCCTTGTGCCTTTGTTGTGCTGCCCGATTTGCTGCCCGATGTGCCCCTTTCGCGGAGGACGACGAGAGCGGTTGTCCGGTCTCGGAGGTAGCGCGAGGCGTGGTCCGATCACTGACCCCTTCCTCGTGCCTCTCTCTCATTCGCGAGTTGGGGTGCCCGGTCGGGTTGGTTTGGATTCAGGTGCATCTGGGCACGTCGTCCAGCGGTAAAGGCGCGAACATCGATCTTGTGCCGAACGATGACCGGATGCGAGAGATCCTTAAGCGCTTGCCGGCTGACTGGCGTTCCTGGTCACAGGCGGCCGATGCTGGCGCGGTAACTCCGTTGGGCTGGGAGGTCATCGGTTGGGCGACCGACGTTGTGGCTGACTTCTACGGTGACGACTGGTTTCGCCGAAACCTGGAGAACTTGTCTCATCCGCTGATGTCGATGTATGACCATCCGCTGTCGAATCGGATTGCGGCGGTGCGTCATGTCGAGCGGGCAGCGCGTATCGCTTTGCTTCCCGAGGACGTGATGAAAGCTCTCTCGAAAGGGCCAAACGGGATCTGCCGGTCAACCTCGTCTGACGAGTTCGATCATCTAGACATCGTCCTCGAAGTGATCGGTCTCGCACTGAGAGATGGATGGGAGGTTGGCTGCGAGGTCCCGACCCGCAGCGGCCGGCTACCGGACGTCCGAGTGGCACGGTCGGGCTTCGCCTACTCGATCGAGGTCACGACGCAGGGCTTCGACCGGAGCCTACGTGCAACGCGTCGACAGGGTGACCGTCTCTCGGACGAACAGTTCCGGCTCGAGTTCGGCCACTCCGTCGAGTGCGTCACGCGGGTGGCGCGATTGCTGTCGGACGAAGAGTTTTCCGAGTACATCTCCGCGCTTGAACAGGCCGCGGCGGCGACGTCCGAATCCCACGATCTCGCGGAGTTCGATCTGGGGTTCGCTTCGGCGAGCGTGTATCCAAAAGGTGAGCGGCCGGGAACGACGACTCACGAAGGTCCGATGCTCGACGGCGATTTGTGGCCGAGGTTCGCCACGCGCCTGCGCACGAAGGCGGAGCAGACGATGGGGAGCGGTCGAAGCTGGATCCGTATCGATGAGGGCGGCGGCCTGCTAGCTCTCACGCAGGCCTATCACCTGCCGATAGAGGAGAAGCTTGGATGGCTGATGCACAACACGGCCATCGGCCTCGCCGACTTCCAACACGTCGAGGGGGTCGTTATCAGCCATGGCGCCGAACCGGACTGGAACCCGATGGCGAATCTAGCTGGCGTGACGGAGCGAGTCAGCGGATCGGCTGTCATCGAGCGCCGACTTCCGGGCGGGAGACGCCGCCGCACCTATCTGGTCAGGCTCGACCGCGGTGGGATCGTGCTCCCACGTCATCTCTTGTTGGATCCGGGAAGCTGGTACGGAGGAGAAGATCGCTGGCTGGACTGGGCGTTGAACTACCTCGGCAAGCCATCGATCCAGACCTTGGTCCAAGGCGAGTCACGCCGTGAACTGTTGCCGTAGGCACCACCGGGGTTCCTGCCTCACCACTACAAATCAGTCCTTGACCGCTGCACCCCCCTGGCGACGTTTCGCAGAGAGCGACCCGCCGCTGTCAGGTGCGGGCATAGCGATAGACGCCTCGGATCTGTTGGTGCAGGAAGCTTCCGGGGGATTCGGCCTGTACCAGCATGTCGTACACGGCCCTCGGTACGTCGAAGTACTGGTAGACAGAGCCGTCATGGAAGGCGATCTCAAGGGTCGATGAGTCATCGTCGAATCCCACGGACTCGACAGTCGAGGACGTGACTGGCTGTCTGTTCATGTGCTTGAGTCCGCTCCTTCGGTGGCTGCGGGATGCATTGCAGGATTGGGCACGATCCTGGCGGACGTGGGATCCTTCGAGCGCCACCTTGCTACTACGTCCTTGTAGTCCGCCGGCTCCCGGCGCCTGTCCCATCCGCCTGGCACTCCGACACCGACGACCTTGGGGTCAGTGCTTTCGGGAAGTCGGGCCGGTAGGTCGACCAGCACTCTCATCGGTACCGGAACGGCTTCGCCGATGACGATAGCCTCGCCGGTCCTGAGAATGGGCAGCATCGAGAGGACACCTGCGAGGTTGTCAGCGACAGCCGACGCGACATGCCCGCGGTCCGTGGCATTGGCGAGGCGGAGAGCCACGACCGTCCCGCACTGGGAAAGGATCGTCGCATCCACCTCGGCTGGCCGCTGACTGACGATCATTGCGCCAACGCCATACTTCCTCCCCTCCTTCACGACCCTCTCGACGGCCCAGCCCGCACTCGTCGGTCGATTGGCAAGGTAGGCGTGGGCCTCCTCGAACACAAAGAGGAGTGGGCGTTCCCGTCCGCCCTCGGATAGGCGTCTGGACCAGAAGAGGGACTCGTAGATGACTCGCGTAAGAGAACCCACCAGATCGGCCAGAACCTCCGACGGGACACCCGACAGGTCGAGGATGGATACCGACGATTCGCCGCCCAGCCACTCCTCGAGGAACTTGTCGAGATCGGCTTCGACTTTCCCGGCGGCGTTCGGCGCCCAAGGGCCAGGCCGGAACAGGAAGTCGTAGCGGGGGTCCCGCAGTCGGGAAGCGAGCCCTTCGACCTGGCGCCGGATGTTCAGAGTGCTACCGCTGAGGAAGATCTTCGTCGCACCCGCCGCCTGCGTTGGTGCTTGGTAGCGGGGCGGCGTGACAGTGATCGCGTCTCCCGTCTGCTGGGGGTTACCAGCGTCATCGAGCAGTAGCGCCTCGGAATCTCTGGTCTGGCTTGCCGGAGGCGCGGTGTGGGTCGCGTTTAGGAGTCGGTGCAGGTCGAGCCAGAGCTGGTGGATGCTGAACGGCACAGGGGTATCGACGGTGACCTCGTGAGGCCCAACCCCGGCGACGGGGCTCGCCTCCAGGGTCTCGCGCTTGAGGCGCACGATCTCATCACGTATGGCGCCGGTAGACGCGTCGTCATGAACGCCTCCGAAGGTGAGAGGCAGAAGCTCCTCAAACGAAAGCGCCCAATATGGAACGTGAAGTGGTCGAGTAGACGGCCCGTCCGCTCCGACCCGGAAGGTCTTCGCGCGGTCAAGAAGAGCGGCGGAGTACTCGCCATGCGGATCGAAGATCAGGACTCGCGCCGATGGATACCGCTTGGGGTCGGCAATGGCCTCCACTATCTTGACTACGGTCGTTGATTTCCCTGCGCCAGTGGTGCCAACGACTGCCGAGTGGCGCGTGATGAGAGCGTTGATGTCGAGCAGCGCCGGAATGGAAGAAGCACTGGCGATCCGGCCAATCTCAACCCGGATGGGAGAGGAGACCTCCCCGTAGACCGCTCCCAGCCTCGCTTCAGTCATGACGTGTACGGCGTCGCCGAGGCTGGGGAGGACCGATACGCCTCGACTGAAAGGACGGCCAGGCGAACCTTCGCCGATCAACTGCACAGTGAGCCACATCCGTCCGAAGGGATTAGTCTCCGCGAGTCGCTCAGGCACGGCACCGGAACCGGCCTGCGACACGATGCCGACGAGATCGGTAAATCCAAGAGGGATACGCACGAACCCCCCGACTTGAGCGACGTGGTAGGCATGTCCCTCGACGAAGACAAGGCCGGAGCGGGTTGAGTCCTCGAGCACGACGCTTACGGTGGCGCCCGCGACATCCTGGACGTAGCCGAGAAGGCTGGGATCGCTCACGCCGTAGTCGGCCCATCAGAGCGAGCGTCCGATCCGCCATCACCGACTAGTGCGCGAAGCTTTTTTCCGAAGGTCTTGAAGTCACCGAGGTCGCAATTGGCTGCAGCGCCCGTCGAGGGCGCGGCCCAGGGGAGTTCCGCTCTCGCGATGACTGCGGCGTCGCGGGCGAGGCAGCTCAGGTTTGGGTTTTCTAACGACAAGCACCTGGCGTTGTCGTAGATGGCGAGTTCTTCGTACTGGAGGGCGAAGACGGCCGCACCCGGGTTCCCTTGGATTCCTTGCACAATCAGCTCGTTGATGTGAGCGTCATCGAAGGAGAAGCCAATCGTCACCAAGGTGGCAGCTGGCTCCCTGAGGAACTGCCTGAGCCTGTCCTGCATGATGAGGTAGGGCATCCGGCGGCTGCGAGGGGTGGATCAATCGGCGGCCAGCTCGGTCCTTCGCCGCGGTGCGGATGACTTTTCCTGATGGCAGAAGTGACCAGTTAGACGATCCGTGCAACTTCCACACTCGGGCCCAACGGTCCGGCAACGAGTCCTGCTCGATGGCGGCAACGTCAATGAACGGTTCGCGTGAGCCCACGAACCCGTCGAAGAACGGCGCATCCCTGCGCTCCAGGGCAGTCTCAAGGAGAAGGTCATAGTTCGTGGTGAACACGCTTACGGGATAGGACCGTGAGGCGCCGCGGATCCAGACGGCAACGTCGTCATAGGGCGTCGGACCTGATGGGAGATCGACAGAGACGGCTTCGACAATGGCGTCAGTGATCGCGGCTTCAAGGGCGTCGATGGCCGAGACGGTTAGGCCGCGGATTTCGTGTGTGCCGGCAACAGTCGCGAGAGTGCGCAGTCGGCTGAGCATTGCTTCGAGGTTTGGAGGACCCAACTGATCCTCCGTGAGCTGCGCTACTAGACCCCGAAACTGGTCGCGCAACTTCGATGAGTCGATGCTCTCACTGATGAGGGTCGTCAGTCCGTCGATGGTGGGTATGAGGGGGCGCGCGTCTCCGTTCGACCCGTCTACCTGGATCGAGGCTGGGCAACCAGCACCAAGCAGAAGCCCGAGGGGCCGTTTGCTCTGGCCCATGCACTGCCAGAGGACTTCCGCTCTGCTCTCGATATGGAACCCGTCGGCGGCCATGCCAGCAATGATCGCACGGGGGAGAACATTGAGGCCCGATCCTCCTGAACAGCTGTCGTGCTTACCCAGTCTGCGCCGTTGCTGACGCTCCCGATACGAGTCCCTCCGTTTTGGCAGGAAACGATGCCGCGGGGGGCGTTACGGGCGCTAAATATCGAGCAGCCCCGCCTTTCGCAGTTGGCGGCGGACAACGCGGACGACGTCGTCGAAGCGGGGTGGGTCGGCGAGGTGCTCGCCCATCTCGGTGCTCCACCGCTGGCCGTAGCGTTCAACGCGGTCCTCGAAGCGCTGGGCGAAAGTGCCGGGGTCGAGGTTCTTGGCCCGAGCTTTGCGTGCGAAGAGCGGTCGGACCTCGGCGAGCGACAGTGCGGCGTCCTCGGTGAGTCGGAACAGGTCGTAGAGGTCCCGGCACTGGACGCGCTGGACGACGCAGCGGAGCTTCTCGGCGCCGATCTCCTCGATCGGGTAGACGGCAAACGGAAGAGGATCGGGTAGGTCTGGCCAGATGTTGCGGAGGGTCCGTTCCTCGACCGACTCGACGTGCTCGTCGGTCGCGAGATCGAGCTTGATCTGGCGAGGCCGGGCGGCGCCGAGTGGACCGACGTACGAGATGGCCGGCTTGTCTCCTTCGGTGAGCTCGAGATGGGGGAGGCCCGCGTGCTCTCGAGCCGCCTCCAGCACCTTGCCGAGGGCGGCGGCCGACGCCTCGGCGCTGCCGTCGAGGACGGTAAAGTCCAGGTCGGCCGAGTAGCGGTAGTCGGGAAGGTGGACGAAACGAAGAGCGGTGCCGCCTTTGAGGACGAGCCGTCCGCCGTCTTCCGGTCGGGCGTGGTGAAGCTGGGCGACGACATGGGCGAGTACGTAGTCCCGCTCCACGACAGGGGTGTCCACTCCGTCGGTGTCTGCTCGGCGGGTGAGGGCGTGGCGGGTGAGCACAGTCAGTTCCCGGCGACCGCTCGTAGTTCGTCTGCGCTTATGCTCCAGGCCACCCGGAAGGCGTCGTCCACCCAGGTCACCTTCTTGCCGCGGGGGTCGAGGCGGACCATCGGCTGCCTGCGCCCGACGGTCGGGTCGAGTTGGAGCGGGAGATCGAGTACCTGGGCGAGCGAGGCGAGGCGACGCTCCGCGGCGAATCCTCGGGGACCGAAGGCCCTGGCGAGCAGTGAGAGTCGGTCCGGATTGGCGCCGGACGCGCCGTTGACAAAAGCCTCCGCCAGCCGCTCGACGCCTCCCGTGAGATCGACCCGGAGGGCGCATTCGAACAGTGCTCGGTCCAGAGTGGAACGCCACGAATGCCCGAGCCGCTCGGCTTCGAGGTGGATGGTCTCGGCCCGCTCGATGACGACCCGGAGCGGACGGCGGCTGATGGCCGGGACGCGGACCTGTGTGGTGCAAGCGACAGTGATCGTGCGGACGGGGTGGCTGAGCAATCCGAGATCGGCCAGGGCGCTCAGGTAGGCGATGCGATGCTGCCGGTCGCCGAACGTGGCTCCCACGGCGAGGGCGAGGTCGTCGGTGGTGGTCGAGGTGTGGAGCGAGCCGAGGGGGCGGATGACGTAGCGCCCTCGGCCCAGCCGATCGACCAGGCCGTTGTCCTGCAGGCGTCGGAGGGTGTTGGCGGTGGCGGTCGGCGAGCGATCGAGCGCGGCCCTGGCTTCGTCGAAGGTGAACTCCTCTTTGCCCTCGGCGACGAGGGAGTCAATCAGCTCAAGTGGGCGGGCCATCGCTGCCTCCTGATTGACAAGATAGCAGAAGTTCACGAAAAACGTGAAATACAGCCGATCTGTCTGACAAGAGCGGTAATCGGTGTCCAGGTCTGTCCCAAGCCGCTGACCTGGGCAATCATATGTACAGGACCGCTTCCGGCATGACCAAGCCGGGTGGAACTAACGCGAGAATCGGGCCCCTGACCTGTACTGGTACACGCAGACCCGCTCGTCGGGTCACGGCTGAAAGCCAGGACGCGTGTCGAGATCAATCCGGATCCCTCCCCTCGTTATCCTGTCGGCGGGGACTCTTTCTCACCTGAAAAGCTGTCAAGTCCCCTACCTGGACCTAATTTCGACACCGCCGCTATCAACATGACTGAGTACTTGCACTCGGTGTCTGGCCCCGTCGTTCCCCTGTTACCCACGCCTACCGAGCACGTACGGGCGGCGCCCAAGGTTGATCTTTCGCAACCATTTTGGGTCGTCGAGTCAGTGAGACTTTCCTCATTCGACGGTGCCGATAGCCGGCTTGGTCCTGGCCATGCTGGTCGGCATCGAGGCCGAATACGCCTCGGCGAGAGGCTGGTTGGCGAGCAAGCAACACAGTGTCGATGATGGCAACCGTGTTTCAGATCGTGCGGTGTTCGCGGTGCAAGCTCAGGATGAAAGGTGAGTGCATCGCTCATGTCGGCCTCGGCTCCTCGGTGACGCCAGCGTGCACACGGCTGCCCCGACCTCACCTCCCGATGTGATGCAGCTACGAAGATCGGTCCGGCTTGGTGGTCTGGGCCACGAGTACGAATTGGCTTCGTGAAGCCTCCGACGACGTTCTCGGCACCCACGGGTTGCTCGTCGCCATCGCAACCGGTGAGTGGACTCATCGGGGCGGGTTCGCGGGGCGCAGGGAACCAATCACCTCATGCCGGACATATATAGTCCGTGGACAGCGCGCACGAGCCGGTACCCGACAGCGAGCTGTGGCGACGAGCCGCCGAGCACGACGGTGCCGCCTTCGGTGAGCTGTTCGAACGACACGCGGACGCAATCTACGTCCACTGTTTCCGTCGTACGGCCTCATGGTCGAGCGCGCAGGAGTTGACGAGTGTCGTCTTCTTGGAAGCATGGCGTCGCCGACGTGCGGTTCAGCTTCACGGTGACTGCATACTGCCCTGGCTCCTCGCAGTAGCGAACAACGCCATCCGCAATGCCGACCGGTCGTTGCGCCGCAACAAGCGCCTGCTCGCCAAGCTGCCCCCTCCGTGCGCCACTGGGGACTTCGGGGATGACGCCGCTGGTCGGTTGGACGACGAACGGGTGTTGGCACAGATACTTACGGCTCTGGGCGCGCTCCGAACGGAGGAGCAGGAGGTTGTTGCTCTCTGCGATTGGGCTGGCTTGAGCTATATGGAAGCTGCTACCGCGCTCGACGTGCCAGTCGGAACTGTTCGCTCCCGGCTCTCCCGTGCCCATGAGCATCTTCGTGCTCGGCTCAGCGACGAGACCGATAACCCCGAACGGGCCGAACGGCATGCGCCCGTTTACCAACACCCCGAAGGAGAGTGGTGATGAACATCCTTGATCAGGTTCCCGGGCCCCGGCCAATGCCTACCGACTATCGAGCCGCTCTGCGTCGAGAGCTTGAGGCCCTAGTCGCCAGTCCGTGCCGCTCTTGGAGATGGCGCCGACCGGGTGTGGTGCTCGGTCTAAGTATCGGCGTCGCCGTTGCCGCCGCCGGTGGAGCTTCTGCGGCCGTGTACCTCCACTTCGAGTCAGTTACTAACACGAGCACCGCTTTCTGTTACAGCGTTCCGAGTCTTGCCGGCCACAAGGGCACCGCGGTCACCGCCAGTGGCGCCCCAGGGTCCCCGGCACAGGTCACCGACGCCCTGCAGACGTGCACCATGCTTTGGCAGGACGGCTTTCTCGCCTCCGGTGCACCGAACGCTATTCACGTCACCGGCACCACCACGATCCATCAGGTACCGAATCTCGTCGTCTGCACGATGCCAGATGGGACGGCCGGTGTCTTTCCCGGCGATGCTTCGACATGTCGGCAGCTCGGCTTGTCAAGTCCTCCTTCTGGCGCTGAGAAGCGATAATCCGGGTCGCCATTCCACTACAGGGAGGTGGTGCCCTTTGCTCAAGTAGATGTTCGTTTGGACGGGCCGTGAACAGAACCGAGGCTTTCCTTGGTTTGCTGGTCTTGCAGAGGCGCAAATTTCGCGCCAGAAAGACAACCCAGTCGGCCAGAGTCCCTGGGCGTCCTCTTTCGTGGTGGCCATATACGGGACAAGAAAGCGCCGTAACGAGAGACATCGCCACCTTCTGTTCATGGTTCTCTAGGCGCGATACGCCGGCATCTAACGATCTACACTCGCCGCCGGTTTAATACACTCGAGGTCCATTCTCCGAGGCGCCCACGGCAGGCATTTACGCGGCCTATGGTGGTCTGCTCAGTCCACAACTGTACTTAGACAGGGCCAATGATTCCCTTGAATTCCGTATGATCTAGGGCGCATAATTGGCCTGCACCGGCGCAGAGGGCGCCGTGAACTAACTGCAGCATAAGGAGTGCTACTGCCTGCGATTCGGTCAACTGCGAAAGGAAGGGTCGATTACTGTGAAGAATATAGGACTCCATTCAAGACTGATAGGTGTTCTGGTGCTGGGCGGCGGGTTGCTGATCGCTTTGCCCTTGGCTCTCACTTCGGGAGCCTCAGCTAGTGCGCCGGGGCAGTACTGCGTCGCGTCATTAGCGGGGCAGTCAACCGTCGAGTGCTTTACCACCTTTGGGGCCTCAGTGAGCTTTGCTACCGGCGGAACAGTCAACCTTACGAATGCAGCCGTAGCACGATACGTGACGCCGTCGGAGCTGCAAGCGGACGTCTCACCAGATTCGGACGTACTGGCGATCGACTACACGGGCACGGGGTATAGCGGAAGCTCGCTAGTTTGGACCGGCGCGGGTTGTACGAGCACCGTGGGCGGCGCCAACATGCCGGCGGGGTGGGATGACGTGACCGAATCTGTTGCAGCATACAGTGGATGTGCCACGACGTTGTTCGAGCAAAAGAATTACGGTCAGCCCGAGTACGCGATTCATGTCAACGCATCCGTTAGCTCTTTGGGATCTTTCAACAATGAGGCGGATTCGCAGCTGTTCTGCAACTATTTTGGATGCGAGGAGTAAACTTTCTGAGGCCGGTCTATCAGGGTTGAGTTGCATTGTTACGCGGAAAGTCGCAACCTCTGCGAGAGCGGGGGGGGGTCCCTCCTGCCACTCACGAGACGGGGGAGCTTGAGAAGGAGTGCTCTACGGCACCCATCACGGCGGGAGTCGGGACACCGAGGGACTTGATGGTATTGCCTACGGCGTGCCACTTCGCCAGCTCCCGGTGTCGCAAACGAATGTTGATTGTGACGGCTTTTCTTATTCACTTCCGCTCACGCCTGGGTCTTTACTGGCAGCGTGTGTTTCGCAGTTAAGGAGGTTTCGTTGAAAAGAAAGCGATTGATAAATTTAGTCACGATGCGGGATGGGCACTCTTTCGCTTCCGTCATGGCGATATTTGCACTGGCGAGCGCTGTTTGCGTGGTCCCGTTGGTGATCACCCGGGCAGCCGCCAGCGCCTCGGCGAATCAACAGGCTTCCCCGACCAATGTATGTGCTCCGACAGACTTAACGGCGGGGATCCTGTCAGGTAGCCTTATTGCAACGCTGGACGGGCCTGCCTTCACAATCGACGTTCAAAACGGCGGGTCTTCGACCTGCACCCTGAGCGGCTGGCCAACGCTGACAGCGGCGGCCACCATCTCAGGGGTTACTCTCACCGCTACCGAGGTGACGACGAGTCTGCTCCCCACTGGCGGCAGCGTTTCCTCAGCAACTGTCGACCTTGCGCCGCAGTCGATGGCTTCCGTTTCAATCACGTTCGCCGAAGCAGGATTGTCCTCCGCCTGCGGCACCCAACTTCCAGTAGCTTTCATGCCTGTGCCCGGCGGGGCGCCTGTGTCGGTAGCAAGCCTGAACTTCGGACCTTGCCCAGGCGATTTGATGCTCGTCACGCCCTTCCAGTTGGGTACTGGGGCCACGCCGGTGCTGCAGCCGGGAGCACCGACTCTGGCGGATCAGTGCCCGACGTCAACCCTGTCCGTCCAACTCGGGACACCTAGCGTGGTGGGCACGACGACACTCGTTCCGATCACAGTGACGAGTGCTGACCCTCAATCTTGCCAACTGAGTAACCCCGCGTCAGTGACCATTACGGATAGCGCCGGCTCGTCCCTGCAAGCTAAGGCGTTCCCGTATTTTGGCAAGTACGCAAGCTTGCTCTCCGGTTTCTCCTACTCGGCAACGACCTCGTCAACCATCACCCTCAGCAACGGCGGGAGCGCGCAATTCGGCATCATCCTGCCGCAGGGTGGTACGAACTGCCCATCACTCGCTTCAATAAGCTACTCCTCCGACGCAGGTTCGAGCGTCGTCGATCTCGTGGCACCACAAGGCGTGGCGATGTGCAGTACCGCCGCAACCAGTGGATCACTGCAGGCGGCCTCGCCTCCGGCAGCGTTCGTTACGCCGCTTACCGCCGGTGGCACTAGCCTCGTGACGCACGTGAACGCGTCATCTGGCCATGTCGTACCTCTCGTGGGCGACACACCGGCCGGCTACTACTACGGATCCGACACCTCGGCGACTCTCTATACCGGAAGTGGCGTACCTTATGGCGAAGAGTACACCGGCGGCGCGTACGGTGGCTATATTGGTCAGGTCGGTGGGTACTGGCAGGACGTCAGTGGCTGTGGCTCGTCATCTGCCTATAACACGCACGATGCCAATGCCGCAGATCTGAACGCTTCGGCGGGCACTGGGGTTGGCGCGCAGTACTACTTCTTTACCGGCGGTCCTGGAGTCGACCCGAACTACAACGGGACGACTGGAGAGGCCAACAACTGGGGCCAGCTCCAAGGAGCCACAGCCGACCAAGACGTTGCTTCTGGATCATTCCCCTCTAACCATGCCGTGATCCTGTCGGCCGACATTGAGGTAGGAAGCGGTTGGGACTACGTGTACTCGAACCGTTGTTACCCGCCCAGTGGCAGCTCCGGAAGTCCTACTACACAGCTCAATTGGGACACTTTCAGCACCTTCTACAATTATGTCTACAACAACACCCCTTGGTTCGGCGCTGTCTACTCTACAGGCAACCCAAATAATCCTGAGTGGCAGTCGTATATGGGTAGCTATGGGACGAGCATGACGTACGCATACGAATGGGCAGCCGGTGCATTCTACTCAGGATCGGTGTCGTCCTCGACCGGACTCAAAGCGTGGTGTGTGTCGGGTTCGAACACTTGCGGGGAGTTTTTTGGCGGTGTCAGTTCGAGCTACGAGCTAGCCTGGCAATGGGCCATACCCACGTACGGATCCCAGGGTGACTTTGACCAGTTTGATACCCCGAACTTCCCATAGCCATCAGATGAGTGCAAAAAGGGCTAGATCCAAGACAATGTCCGAGCCTCGGCGGCGGACCTCACCGCGGGGCAAGAGATCGCTGCGACCGTTATTGTGGGGCTCCAGTCTCCTCCTGAGCCTCGCGATAGTGCCAACGAACTGGTCCCTGTATGCTTTACGCTCGGTGAGAAGCCCTAGTGTGCCCTTCCGCATTTCGCGAGTAGCCGGAGGTGCCCTTATCGATGGAGAAGCTCTGCAGGTGCCCCAACGGCCCTTTGCCGTCGCAGTCTCGTCGCACTTCCTCTATGTGGCCGACGCGCTACACAACGTTATCAGGAGAATCGATGTTCTGACCGGCAAAGAATCGACCGCCGTTGGGTCGGGAACGGCGCGCTCCATTTCTGACGGTGCCCTACCGTTGAGCGTCGGCTTGTACGGACCATCGGGCGTTGCAACCGACCAGTACGGCGATCTCTTGATTTCTGACAGCGGGAATCGAAGGGTTCTTGTCGTGCCGGGTAGAAACAGAAGGCTCTTCGGGATGCAGATGATCGGGGGTCGCGTCTACCAGTTGACGGGCCGTGGGGTGGGCAATGGTGTCACGATCGAAAACCCCTGGGGCATTACGGTGGACGAGCAAGGTGACGCGATCTTCGTCGACAGTCAAACGGGCACAATCTGGCTCACCGCGGCCGAATCCGGGCGCGTCTTTGGTCATACTGTGCTAGCCGGACGAAGCTACCCGCTCTCACTGACTACGAACCTGAGCTTCCCGCGGGCGGTGGCGGCAACCCCTGCCGGCCTCGCCATCGCGGACACCGGTCACAACCGCATACTTTTCCTCGCGAGCCAGAACGGGACTGCGTTCGGGCACAAAATGCGTGCCGGTGTGACATATACACTTGTTGACTCGGCGACGTCGTCGCTCCTCAGGTCGTTCAACTCACCTCAAGGCGTGGTCCCGGGGCCGGGTCAAAGCCTTATATTCAGTGATGGATCCGGGGATATCTACATACTCACCGTGCATGCTGGGACGTACTACGGGAGATACCTGCCTTCGGGAGTGTCGCAGCTGATCAGCCGCGGCGGAGGTGTTGTCCCGGGCTTGATCGGTGGTCTGTCCGTAGATGCCCGATCTGACCTATTCATTGCCGGTCAGGCGGCTAACGCCGTTGCCTTTCTCCCGCAGTCAACAACGACGTTCGATGGAAGATCCATCGCTGCGGGTGTCATGGTCCGAGTTGCTGGCAATGGCAGCGTGAACTTCGGGGGTGATGGCGGATTGGCGTCGATGTCCGATTTGTCTACGCCGATAGGCTTGGCGGGGCTGTCAGATGGGGGCGTCGTGATCGCCGACACGGACAATAACAGGGTGAGGATGATCCCAGGCACGACGTTGCACGCTTACGGAAGAACCCTTGAGGCACACCACATCTACACAATCCTAGGAGACGGCAGTATTGGTCCAACGATCGCTGGCTCATTGGGCACGAGGACATCGATCGGTGAGCCTGTCGCGGTCGCGGTAGACGCCCTCAATGACATCTTCGCGTTGAGCAGGCTCAGCAACCAGCTCTTCGTCATCCCTGCCAATGGGGAGTCATTTCTTGGTCGTCCAGTGCAAGCAGGCCACGTCTATCTCGTCGCCGGCGATGGCTCCTCCGGCTTCAGCGGGGACGGCGGAAAGGCCACGTTGGCGCGTTTCTCGAACGTCGCGTCGGTTGCGGTTGATTCGCATGGGATCGCTATCGCTGACAGCCGGAACGGCCGGATCCGGTACGTGGCACTGCAATCTGGCGTCCAATTTGGCACGACGAGGATAAGCGGTGACGTATACACGATCGCAGGCGACGGTAGCCAACCAAGTGCCGTCGTTAGCGGGATTCTTGGGACCCGCGCGTTTCTGGGTGATCCGCAGGGCGTGGCTTTCGACAGTCGCGGCGACCTCGTCGTTGCGGACACAGGCGACAACGTGATTCGACTTTTGATTGACAAGAACGTGCGATTGTCTGGGCATGCAGCGCGAGCCGACTTCCTCTACACGCTGGCGGGGAACAGCGAGTTCGGATACAGCCGTGACGGATTACCAGGGCTCAGGAGCAGCTTCGCGCTGCCGACAGCGGTCACCGTCGATGGCCACGGTAACATTCTCGTCGCCGACTCCTCGAACAATCGGATTCGGGTACTTGCCATGTCAAATGGTGCTTTCTACGGTCTTTCAATGAAGCAGGGGGACGTGTACACCGTGGCTGGTTCCGGCTCGATAGGGAGTTTCGGCAGTTCCATTCCGACCAAGGCCGATCTAACGCAGCCATCTGGCGTCGCATCTGCGAGTTCTGGTGCGGCATGGATCTCGAATACTGAAGCTAACGAGGTATGCGTTCTCGAGCCAGATTCGAGGACGCCATCGTCGACTTGAGCTGACCCGCGCCTGACGGGGTTCTCGAAGCGTAGTAAGTGTCCCGGAACACCTCGCGAGACGCAGAGCGCGAGGTAAGACTTCGACCATGCCGGTCGAACGAGTTCTCATCGATGCCGCACGCATGGAACTACTGGCGAACTACCTACTGGGGTGCCCCGCCGCGGAGAAGTTCTACAACGATCAGGATTCTGCTCTGGTCGCCCTGTACTGGGTATGTCGAGGCCACTCGGTTTTTTCTGAGTGGACATCGGGGTCTCATGATCTTTTTGTTCATGTACGATGCTGGGGCTGATGCCGAGAAGCCAATTCGCAAGTTCCGCACGGACTTCTTCCGCAAGCCCGGTATGACCGTACTCGCCGAGCGAGAGGTAGACGGTGCGGTCGTTCCCGGACTTGACAGCACTTATCTCTGGGAAGTTGACGTCGATGCAGCTGGTCACAAGGGTCCCGGCGGAGCGCGTTCCGTCGCTGGCCGGGTCGGCAATGTAGCTATCTGCCTCAACGGCTCGGATTTTGGGCAGGGCATGCCATGGGATGAGCTCGTGATGATCGCTAGCCTTCAAGCATCGAAGATCCGAGAGTTTGGTGCCAGGGCCCGATAGAGTGTGAACACCGCCTCAGGCTTTCTTGTCTGATTTGAGCCGATTGCGGTAAGCAGGCGGCGCGTTCGTACTCGTGGATGATGCCGCCGAGGACGTCGCGGCGAGTGGTAACGCCGCCCGCGAAGCGGTGACCGGGTGGGGGATCGGCTGGGCGAGCCGCAAGCCGCGATGCGGCCTCGCCTGGTTGTAGTGTGCCCGATCGCCCCGAATGTCGTCTGGGCGCTCGACTTCCAGTTCGACTAGACCTCTGACGGGAGGATCCTGAAGCTCTTGAACGTGATCGACGAGTACAGCCGTGAGTGCCTCGCCATCGACGTCGCGCGCTCCATTGACGGCGACGGCGTTGTGAGATGCCTCGATCGTCTGGCTCTAGAGCGGGGAGCACCGAGATACGTGCGTTCTGACCACGGGCCGGAGTTCATCGCCTTTGCCGTCGCGAAGTGGTGCCGCCTCGTCGGCACCGACACGGTCTTCATTGACCCGGGATCTCCTTGGCAAAACGCCTGGATCAAGTCGTTCAACGGACGGCTGCGCGACGAGTATCTGAACGGTCAGCGCTTCGAGACCCTGTTCGAAGCCCAGCTCCTTCTAGAGGACTGGAGGATCGACTACGACATGAACCGACCTCACAGCGCGCACGGCTGGCTCACCCCGGTCGAGTTCGTCGAGGCTTGGCTCAATCAACAACAGCTAGTGCTCGCATAGCGAGTGGATCAGCTAATGGGTTCCCCTCACGGCGAGTTCCAACCGCTAGGTCGTCGCTAGGACCGGCTGCTCGAGCTGACGCTGGCGTTGCAGTACCTCAGCCGCCACAAGGCGGGCATGGCCGCACAAGCGGCATGAATGGGGGATTTACGTAGGTCCGATGTTTACCGTCGCGACCGCAGGTCCGGAGGATCTTGTGGACTGATAAGTCTTCACAGTGATGCGCACCGGGCCGAAGTCCGCCGCCTCTGTTGCGGTGGCCAGCCCATGTGAAGTCGTGTTCAAGATCCGGCTGGTGCACCAATTCTGCGCTGCCTTGTCGCCGAGGGCGCTACAGGCGAGCGAATCGTAGAGGACTTGGTTTTCAAGCGTTGCCTTGCTGGTCGTTTCGAGTATCGAGACCACCTGCACGTCGGTGACCGCGGGATAGCCGTTGATCTCGATGATCGTATATAAGCGGTTGTCCGATCCCAGCACTCGAGGAATGCCGTGCAACGCGCGAGCGGCCCTGAACACGGTGTGGGAACCGTCGATCTCCCGAAATAGTGACTCCACCTGTGTGCGGGTAAGACCGATGCTGGGGATAAAGCTCGACCCATTGGAGACCGTGGTCGTGCTTGGCGCGGTGGTTGGCGGCACGACGTCACGGGCCTCGACCGGCCTCAGCGATCGACCGGCGAGGGCCAATATCCCGGCGGCGCACGCGGCTACGACGATACTCAGCACGAACGCAATACGAAGGGGTGAGGGTCGACGGAGCCGCCGCTGCCGAGCTGTGCCTTGGGGGACCGTAGCACCAGCGGCGCGAGTCTTTATCAAGTCCGCCCTTCGTTGTTCATTCACAAGACGCTCCTCCGAGCGGCTGCAGCTGGCCATCTCCAGCTTCCTGGTCGGGGCCTGCTAACGGGCGTCCTCCATGCAAATGGGCAATTCAGCACATAGATGAAAGGCCTGTCCATCGATTGTGACCTCCGGACCGTAAGGCCGCTGAAAACGGCGCACTTCCCGACTCTGGCCGGGGGGTGGGACCGCTAGAGATTTGTTAGTAGTTCACCCAAGCCATGTCCCAGTAGTCGAGCGATGGCAGGGTGAAGGTCACGTACTTGCCTCCGCTGTCGGTTCCCGTGGAGAAGGAAAGGCTCTGAGCGATACCGCCGTTCACGTCCGGGGAGGCGGTGTAGACGCTCACTGGCGCGACCGAAGACGTGTAGTAGTACTTCACCGAGACGTTGGTCTTGACCGTTGGCGCGGGCTGGTTGGCATTGGTGTCCATCCAGTCGTTGCTTGTCAGGTTCAACATATTGATGAACTGCACGACGTCGGTGCCTGAGGCTGAGCTTGCGAAGGTCCAGACCGTCCCCGCCGACCCGTTCGTGCTCGTCGTCGGACCTCCGGGGAGGTCGATTACGTTCGAGTTCGGGGTCTCTCCGCCCCGCAGCAGGTCCTCGTAGGCGGTGAGGAAGTTGTAGTAGTTCACCATCGACTGTTGCAACGAAGCGGTCATGTACAAGTTGCCGTTCAGGTAGTTCGGCGCGTCGAGCATGTGGTCAACGTCGCCCAACTCGATGTGGTCGCCACCTGAGGCAAAGATCGTGGCGTCCTCGTAAAGCACCCCCGGTGTGTTGAAAAAGCCCGGGTCGGTCGATGAGTAGCTGTTGGCGTAGGACTGGTCCGGGTATGCGGCCAGCACGGATGCCTTCGTGTTCGAGCTCCAGGTGTCATTGTTGTAGATGGCGTTCTGGAGGTCGTCATAGGTCGTCTGGCCCAAGAACGGCCAGCACTCGGTGTAGAGGAAAGCAAGGTCCGAGTTCGTCGCGATCTGCTGCTGACCGTATTGGCCGACGGCGTTGAACACGATGTTGCCACCGAGGGTGTTGTAGGCAGTGGTTAAAAAGCCGCTGAACTCGTTCGCGAGGTTCACCGATGCCCCTGCGCAGGTGTACACAGTGCCAATGTTGCCGAAGCCGTCCGCTTGCCAGCCATCGAACGGATAGACCTCGTCTGCGTCCTTCTCCTGGCCATCGATGTAGCTCTGCCAGCTCGAGTTGCCGGGGTCGAAGAGCCACAGGTACGGCGTGGCGAGCGGCGGGTCAGAAAGGGCGACGTTGGCCTGGCTCGTGCAGTTGGTGTTGTACCAAAGCCCCCACTGATAGTTGACCCCGCTCCCGTCCGAGCCGTAGCCGGCCCAGGCACCGTAAATGAGGTTGTAGCTCATCGCCACAGAGGCATCAGAGTGCACGTCACTGATGAGCGTCTCGATCGAGTGCTGGTAGTTCGTGTTGCTGTCGATGTTCACCCAGCTGGAGGCGGGTGACGAGACCGTGCCGGCGAGCGGCACGTGCTGTTTCCACTCCCAGTCGTAGAACTGGATGCCATCCAGGTGGTACAAGTTCAGCCGGTTCGTTATCAGCGTCTGGGTGTAGTTGTCCGCGAAGTTGGTCACGAAGCCGTAGCGGGGGAACTTCGTCCAGCTCGACGAGACGTCGACGGCTGTGTACGCAGTGTCCAATACGTGGCCGTTGACATCGGTCAGGGTCGCCTGAATTAGATAACCCTGGTAATTCGTCGTCGGCGGCGTCCAACTCACGGCGTAGTTCTGCACCTGACCTGGGGCGAGCGACACCGTCGCCGTCTCGTTCGAGCCGACCGCGACGCCGTTATGGGTAAAGGCCAATGTCAGCGTCTCGTTGTTCTCGGTTACCGCCTGCGGGTTGACGATGTCGGCGTTGATCGTCACCCCGGTGCTCGGCGAGTAGCGGGAGGCGTTGGTCGTGAGGCTCGAGATCTCGTGCCCGAGCGTGCTTCCGTAGAGCCACGCCTGGCTCGAGCTGGCGATCTCGTAGTGCAGCCCCATGATGTCGTCATCGGTCCAGACGCCGGAGTTGTCGTAGACCATGTCGACATCCAGGTATGACCACGAGCCTGCCGACGCGGTTCCCGAACTCGTCATGTCAGAGGTAGGTATCTCGAGCTCGATTCGCCCCGTAGCCGTGTCCCACTGCGGTGCCTGGGTGGAAAGGTTGGAGTCCCAGGTCCAGCCGCCGCTCGAGTTGGCACTGAACATCGAGTAGGTACTGCTGTTGGACCATCGAGCGAATAGATAGTTCATCGGATGATCGAGTGTTCCTCCGTAAAACCCTGTCGAGGTCGTATGGAGCGAGCCCGAGTGGTTGAAGTCCTGGGCGTAGATCAAGATGGCGAAGTCAGGCGACGTGTTGTACGCGGAGAGGGACCCCGAGGCGTTGTCGACCCGCACGTAGAGATTGGTCGAGTCGTTGCTCACGTAGACGCGCTTGATGCTCGTCATCGCCGAGCCGGAGGCGCTGCCGGCCGGATTGCCGTCGAGGAAGGGGATGTTGCGCCACTGCGGCCAGTCGTTGGATGGGGTTGTCGTCTCGTTTATGGTCGCGTACGCACTGGCATTGGCGTTCGTGGGATAGACGCGTGGGTCGTACTGAGAGGTGTAGGCGAGCGATGTCATGATGAAGCTCGCGGCCGTAAATGGCTCGCTCATGGTGCTCACGATGGGCTGGTCGGTGTTCCAGTTGACCGCCTCGCCTGGCGGCATGTAGCCCACGCCGGAGACGCTTGCGTACCACTGCAGCAAGCTGAGCGCCGTCGAGCTCTGGCCGGTGTACACGTCATAGAGGCCGACGAGCATCGTCATGTTCGGCCACACAGGCTCGGCCGAGCCGGCCTCGTTGCCGGCCGGGCTGTACGGGCTCGTGTAGTAGTAGGTGTCTCCCTCGTATCGTGCTATGCCGTAAGTGTCGTGAGTCAGCGCCTGCTGGACGATCGAGATCTGGCTCGCGGCCTGCTGAGTGTCGGCGTTGACGTCGCCGAGAGCGATGAGTTCGTCGCTCGACGAGTCGATCGTCGTGTCGGGCGACCCGGAGGAGGTGACGCCCTGGTCGTAGTAGCCGGTCGTGTCGTCGTACTCACCGGGCGGGCTCCAGCTGTAGGAGCGCTGCACGGCCGAGAGGATCGAGGTCGCGGCGCCGTTCCAGCTGTCCGCGTCACTCGAGTTGGCCTCATAGAGAGCGAGGTGGGCCGCCGCTCTGAGTCCTGCGACGTAGAAGGCCTCGGTGAAGGTGTTGTACTGATCAGTCTGCTCCCAGATGCTGAAGTCCTCCGGGCCGAGGCCGTTGCTGCCGACGTTGTTGGCGATGAAGTTCGCCGCCGCCTGGGCGGCGGGCCAGATATCGGCGAGGAACGTCGTATTACCGCTCAGCTGGTAGTCCCGGTATGCGCCGACGAGGAACTCGCCCACGCTGTCGTATTCCGGCTGGACAAAGGAGATGTAGGCACCTGTCCATAAGTTGTACGTGGTCTCCCAAGTGCCGTTCGAGAGCTGGTTGGCGGCCATCCACTCCCAGTACTGCTGGGCCTCGGCATAGTGGCCGGCGGCATCGAGGGCCATGGCGTCGAACGACGAGTCGCGCACCCACGCCTTGTAGCCGTACGAGCCGGGGTTGGTCGCGGCCGGGAAGAGGCCGTCGCCAGGGTTCTGGGCGTTCTTGATCACAACGAGGTTGCGCAGGTAGGCGGTGTTGACGCCGGTGTCGGTGGTCGAGATCGTCTTGCCCGCGTTCAGCCAGGTCGAGTAGTCCGACGCCGTCTGGGAATACCAGTAGGTGCCGGTCTGGCCGCCTGCGGTGGAGGCATCGGTTTGCGCGGCGGTCATCGTCGGGGCGATCCCGAGGTAGTAATAGAGCGTCTGGGTAGCGTCGGGAGCGATGGTGACCAGGTTTTGGAAGCCAAGATCCATGTTAGGGGTCGACAGCGAGCTGTTGTCATGCAACGTGCCGTTGGCGTCGAACTGGCACCATGCGCTCGCCGTCGAGTCACTCGCCGTGCAGTCAGAGTCGTTGCCCACCTGGTAGGACGAGGCGGTTTGCATGGCGCCAAGGAACACCACGTACTGGCCCGACGCCGTCATGTTGGCGAACAGCGTGTTACGTGTCGAGTCGTAGCTGCCGGACACGTTGTCACTGTTGTTTGTGTTGTTCAGGTGCACCTGGTCAAGGACATTCCAGTTGTACGACTTCGTCGCCGAGGGGTTCGTGAGGGTGTATTTCACGACCATGAACGGTTCGTTCGGGACCATCACGAAGTCACGGCTCATCTGGATCGGAGTCGTGTTCCCGCTGTAGGTGCCGTAGTTGCCGTTCAGCACCCCGTTCTCGTCGATATAGCCGGTCGTCGTGAAGTTCTGCGGCGAGTCGTACTTCACGCTGTCGGTCTCGTCGATGAAGAAGCCCGTGTAGTCGACGATCTGGTTCACGCTCCAGTTGCCCGAGTAATGCAGCTCTGCGATCCGCGGACCGTAGGTCGGCGTCTGCTCCTGGTTGAGCGTCGGGGCCATCCAGATCGCCTGCATGTTCGCCCAGTTCGAGAGGTAGAGGCTCGCCGCAGATGTGGTCGATGGTTGCGTGTCGGTGCCCGAAGTGAGGATCGCCTTTGCAACTTTTTGGGCTTTCGCAACGTGGCTACTACCTGTGTTGCTATGACTAACGCGACCGACGGTCGCTGCCAACGTACCCGCGCACAGAACCGCCGATATCAACGCGATCCCGCCCCTGCTTGACCAGCCGCGCCTACGCCTCACGTCAGTCCTCTTTTCTCTTCTCGCTGCAAACTTTGTTAATTCTCCTAAGAAAGTTCCCCAGGATCAGGATACGCCGCAGCACCCGAGATGACAAGGGCCTCTCAACTGGCCTGGCGGGTCGTGGATGTTGAAGGCCGGCCCGTGTCTTGTCCGGAGCGACACACGGTGTGTGACGCTCTTTCGTTCGATGCACTTGTCCTATGTTCAGCTGCCGTACCGCGGCTCCTAGGCGGTCCGGAAGGATGGCAAGTGTCCGAATGCGATGTCTGGTGTAGAGCTGTGGCGCTGATGAAGCTGCTTAGCTGGGCGGCGTCGTGTCGCAGGCCGTATCCAGCCGATCGGCGATGTCGTCAAGGCGCTCGAACGCTCTCACCTGATCGGAGTCGAAGTAGCAGACCCAGTGTTTGACTCCGTCGGCGAAGCTCAACAAAGCCATCCGGACGGCCTTTTCGATGGCCTCTCGATCGAAGCGAAAGGTGATGTGTCCACCCTCATCGATAGTGCGGTGCTCTCGGCTGAACGCGACGTTCGGATGGGAGAACCCGCTGAGACCCGCGTACGTCCCTTGAGCCGCGATCTTCGCAATGCATCCATGTTCAAGCGCAAACTCTGCGGAAGCGGTAAGGCTGAGGAACTTCTCTCCGCCGACTACCCAACGTCTGACGTCGCCCGTCGGAGCTGAAGTGTCATCGCATTCGTCCTCGGGCGGCTGAGCCACGTCAAACCACTTCTTGAGCTGACGCTGCTGGGCTCGGGCCTTTGTTCGGAGATCTGCCCGCGCCCCTCCATTAGCATCGAGCAAATAAAGTGCCTCCCGATAGGTGTAGAAGGACGCAGCCAGCTCCAGTCCGACTCGTGCAGCCCGTTGCTCGCTTGATATTCGGTGATCAAGAATCCAGTTGACATGGCCAACCCGTTCGACAACGGATCGGACGATGACGTCTTGCGCAGCGAAAACGCGGTGAGAACGCAGCAACGTCGCGAAAGCTCGCAGCAAGTGGCCTGACTCAGCTAGGTATATCGCCGAGGTCTCTGACACCCAACCGGCGACATCATCCGATTCATACGCCGCCTTCCACACCGCTCGGTCAGTCGCCCATGCCGAACCCGGTGAGGTCTCCAGCGATGTCGGAAGGCCTTCGAGGAAGAGGTCAGCTCCCTCTTCAAGCAGGTCTGCCAGCACAAGAACGAGCGTCTCGATCGGACGAGGGGGTTCGCTGGATTGAGTCATCGCCCCAGTCTGTCGGCAGTGGCGCTCTGGCGCTGCGTCAGCCCTTGATCGCTGTGTCTGCGCTCATGGTAGTTAGTTTGGTAGTCAAGTCAATCGGCTCAGAGCCTCGGCAACGACGGCCGAGTACTCCAGCAACCGGCAGCTGAGCTTCTAGCAGCTCCGGCCAGCCGACGCCGAAGAGCTCCCGGCCCGAACAGACCCTCAACGGCGGTTCACCGCCAACAGCGTGGACACGCGAGCCTCGGGATCGGGGCCAGTTTCCGAATTTAGGGAAGCTCGCGCATCCTCTCCCTGCACACACCGCACGGCCGCGTCTGGCCCGGGCCCTTTAGGTGATTCTCCCACGACAATTCAGGCTGAGCGGCGCTTCGCGGCATAGGACGACCGCAGGCGGTAGCAACTGTGAAGGGGGACCTGCCTGCTTCAAGGACGCCGGCCGTGACCTTCACGGCGTGAACCATCGCGGGGAAACGCCCGACCTCAGTCTCGGTGCCTATAGGTCCGCGGATCTTGATGGCGCGGGCACGCTCCTCGAGGATGCAGTAACCGTCGCTCAGTTGCTCACCCATGACCAAGAGTAGACGCGTAATTGGGTCACGCCTAGTTATCAGAT
>Ga0302320_10003877_pt1 | contig 34330 bp, 23 predicted proteins | sample Bog_T0_3_FD_202130 | JGI IMG/M metagenome (GOLD analysis project Ga0302320, IMG submission 202130) | Peat permafrost microbial communities from Stordalen Mire near Abisko, Sweden - Bog_T0_3 | ecosystem: Environmental > Terrestrial > Soil > Wetlands > Peat | place: Sweden: Abisko, Stordalen Mire...
GTGCGGCAATGTCCCAGTGTAAAGGACAGAGATCCTTCGCGGACGCACATTTCGTTGCGCCTGACGCAAGGGGATAAGTGTCGCAGCCAAAAAGGAACGCGATCTGCGTTCCAAAATTCATCGGATATTCCTGCCCTGAATTTCTCCGGCGGTTAGCCGTTCGAGCCTCGGGGGAGGTCACCTCGCCCGAAAAACCTCAAAAACCAGGGGCCGAGGTGAATGGGTGCGCGCAGGTCTTGGCTCGCGTGCGCCCAGATCACCCAACTCCGACCACGTCAGCACCAGCCACAACGAGCGCCACAATCTTACAATGCGGGTGGAGATGCGCTGTTTTACCCGGCTGACCAATGCGCTCTCAAAAAAGCGAGAAAATCGCAAATGCTCCGTTAGTCCCCACATGACGCATTACAACCTCTTCGCTTCAATTAGCGACAGAACATCGACTAGTCACGGAGGCTGAAGGACTACGCCGCCTTGCGATGGCGAGTTGTCGCGTGCCGCTTTTTCAGCCGGCGCACAGCCGCAAAATCCGCCTTCGTGGGCTTGCGCAGGGGCCAATACCCAGACTCGAACGGGTTTTCCACAATCGTGCTGTAACGCTTCCCGCCGGTGGGATAGCGCCGCTTGATTGCCGCCATTGTCGCGGCGAGTTTTTGAAGTTCCGTTGCCATTAGGCTTCCTCGAAGACAAAATAGGGAACTCGGATGATTTGTCGACCCCGAACGACCTTAAGTTCTGCCGGCGGTTCCATCCGGACGAAGGGGCAACCGCGAGGAAAGATGACTTCCCGTTGCTCGGGATACTTTGCGCCGACAGCGGCAAAGATGGGCTCAAGATCGCGGGCCTTGCGCGGAGCGCGAATTTCCCAAATCGCGCCGTGGACATTGAGAAATGGCGCGCTGGTCGAGACGGCGAGCGACTTGGTGGCACTCATACCGATGCGCGAATTCACAAAAAAACCTCGTTGCACGATAGGCTTCATGAATACCGCCCTTTGGCTGCGGTTCGCGAAAGACCAGCCGCGATAAACCGTCTGGGTCTTCTTGTGACTTTCAAGATGGCCAATCGAGAATGGGAACGAAGGACGACCCTTGTGGAACACTCCCGTAAAGTCCTACCATTTCCAGCAATCGGTCGGTCTGCTCGGCAGGGGTGTCACCGGCGACGAAATGGCGCCCTCAAGGGGAATCGAACCCCTATTTGGGCCTTGAGAGGGCCCCGTCCTAACCGTTAGACGATGAGGGCGTCTGGCGGAAGGAAAACCGTCCCAAGTTCAAGGGTGGGCGTCAAGCGCGAGTTGCAAAGACGCGGACCTTGATTCCACTACCGGTTTGAGTCTAACTCCGCGCCGGCTCTCTTCTTCCCCAACCCTCGACCTGGTTTTACCATGCGCCGAATTCTCCTGCTTCTCGCCGTCGTCAGCCTGATCGCCGCCCCCGTTGCAGCCCAAGGCCCCCAGCCCTGGGCCAAGGCCAAGCTGGATGCCTCCCCCCGGCATCAGGAGTGGGTCACCGTGAAGAACGGGGCCCGTTCAATCCATTGCTTCGTCGTCTATCCCGAGGTCAGGGACAAGGCCCCGGCCGTCCTCCTGATCCACGAAATCTTCGGGCTCTCCGATTGGGCCCGCGATGCGGCCGACGAGGTGGCGGCCGCCGGCTACATCGCGATTGCCCCCGACCTCATCACCGGCATGGGTCCGGGCGGCGGCGACACGGAATCGTTCACCGGCACTTCGATGGTGACCAAGGCGGTCTCCAGCCTGCCGGCCGATCAGGTCACGGGCGACCTGGACGCGGCCGCCAACTACATCACCCAGGTGCCGGCTTGCAACGGAGCGCTGTACGTCGCCGGCTTTTGCTGGGGCGGCGGCAAGTCGTTCAGCTACGCGACGCACCGGCACGACCTGAAGGCGGCCTTCGTCTTCTACGGATCGGCGCCTGAGGATCTGGCGAGCATCGCCTGTCCGGTCTACGGCTTCTACGCCGGCAACGACGCCCGGATCAGCGCGACGGTGCCGAAGACCACCGCGGACATGAAGCAGGCTGGGAAGACCTATGAGTCGGTGATCTACGACGGCGCCGGGCACGGATTCATGCGGGCGGGGGAGGATCCCGCCGGCTCGGCGGCGAACAAGAAGGCCCATGACGACGGCTGGGCTCGGTGGCTCAGCCTGATGAAGCAGGCCGGGTAGCCAGATCAGTCCGCCAATTCGGAGGGCGCCGGCGGCTCCGAAACCCCGCCGTCGGCCAGCGGTCCCGCGCTGTGCTGGCTGACGCTTTCGCCGTCATCGGCTTTCAAGCTGCTGAAGACGCTGGCCGACACGACCGTCAGGGCGCCGAGCACGAGGAACGCCTTGTGGATCCCGGTGATCATCTCGCCGGCGGAGGAATGGAAGCGGTCGGGAATGAAGAGCGCGGCCGTGAGGGAGGCTGTGGCGACGCCGAAGCTCATCGACATCTGCTGCATCGTGCTGGCGATCGTGCTGGCCATGCTCGTGTCGGGCGCGGCGACGTCGGCGTAGACCAGCGTGTTCATGCTGGTGAACTGCAGCGAGGAAAAGAACCCGAAGCCGAAGGCGAGGGCGACGATCAGCCAGATCGGCGTGGCCGGTCCGATCACGGCGAAGACCGCGATCAGGACCCCCAGGATGATGGTGTTCGAGAGGAGGACGCGGCGGTAGCCCAGGCGCGCGATGATCCTGGGCATCGTCATCTTGAGGCTCATGGCCGCCAGGGGCTGCGGCATGATGAGCAGGCCCGATTGCACGGGGGTAAAGCCCAGGCCGACCTGGTAGAGCAGGGGCAAAAGGAACGGCATCCCGCCAATCCCCAGGCGGGTGACGAAGCTGCCGTTGACCGAAATCCGGAAGGTGCGCAGGTGGAAGAGCGCCAGGCGGAGCAGGGGCCGCGCCGCCGTGACGGCATGGCGGCCGTAAGCGGCCAGGAGGAGGGCGGCGATGCCCAGGAGCCCGAGGATTTCCCGGGTGCTCAGAGTGTGCTCGCCGAAGATCTCCAGCACATAGGAGAGCAGGGCGATGCCGGAGCTGAACAGGACCAGCCCGACGAAATCGAGCGGGTCGGTGCGGGCCGCCCGGAAATCCGGCAGGTGGCGGTAGACGAAATAGAGGCCGAGGATGCCGATCGGCACGTTGACGAAGAAGATCATCCGCCAGTGCAGGTAGGCGACGATCAGGCCGCCGGCCAGAGGGCCGAGCATCGGGCCGATCAGGCCCGGGATGGACACAAAGCTGACGGCGCGAATCAATTCCGACTTGGCGAAAGTCCGCACGAGGGTGAGCCGGCCGACCGGGACCATCATGGCTCCGCCGCAGCCCTGGAGAACGCGGCAGGCCACCAGGGTGTGGATGTTGGAGGACAGGCCGCAGAGGATCGAGCCGAGGGTGAAGATCCCGATCGCCGACGAAAACACCCGGCGGGTGCCGAACCGGTCGGCGACCCAGCCGCTGATCGGAATGAAGACGGCCAGGCTCAGCGTGTAGCTGGTGAGGGCCGACTTCATGCTGAGCGGGGCGACCCGGAAGGCCCCGGCGATCGTCGGCACCGCGGTGTTCAGGATCGTCGTGTCGAGCGACTCCATGAAGAACGCCACGGCGATCAGCCAGGGCAGCAGGCGCTTGGACGCCGTCTCGGGAGCGGGCGCGGCCGTCATCGGGCCAGCAGGGAGGGGAACTGGGCCTGCCGGCGCCCGTGGAGGATCAAGCCCAGACCGACGGCGACCAGGAAGAGCGAATAGAACGTGCCACGGCTGAGCCCGAGGATGAGACTCACCCCCACGTCGGGCTCCCGGAAGGTCTCGCCGATCACCCGCACGATCGCATACACGAGGAAGAACTCTCCGGCCAGGCGCCCAGGCTGGGTGCGGACCACATCCGAGCGCCAGAAGCGCCACTGCAGGTAGGCGAGGAGGAAGGCCCCCTCGAGGCCCGCCTCATAAAGCTGCGAAGGATGCCGGGGCGGGATTTGCGCCAGCGGCGTATCCGGGTCGGCGCTGCGGGGAAAAATCACCGCCCAGGGCACGACGCTGATCCGCCCCCAGAGTTCCCCGTTGATGAAGTTGGCGATCCGCCCGAACAGGAGGCCGGCGGGGGCGGTGGAGGTGACCAGGTCTCCCAGGTGCAGGAAAGAAAGGCGCTGGGACCGGGCGTACCAGGCCAGGGCGATCGTGACCCCGATCATCCCCCCATGGCTGGCCATCCCTCCGTCCCACACCCGCAGAATTTCCAGGGGATCGCGGGTGAAGTTGCGCCAGCCGTCGTAGAGCAGGTACGAACCGAGGCGGCCGCCGATGAGCACCCCGAAGACGATCGCCACCATCAGGTCGGGGATCTGGGCGGCGGGCAGCTGCGAGCGGCCGGCCCGGGCGTACCGGTAGAGCAGCCAGCCGGCGACGAGGAAACCCAGCAGGTAGGCCAGGCCGTAGTAGCGGATTCCAAACGGCCCCCAGTGGGGCCCGAGGAATGGGTCGAAACGGTCGACAAAATACGCGCGCGGCATGGTTCAGGGTTTGGAGGCCGGACCGTGGCCAATTCCGGCGCGGCGTTCAAGCCGGGCCCGCACCACCTGCTGCTGGCGGGTCCGCGCCAACTCGCGCATGTCGACCGCGACGTCGTCCTTCTCGAAGATCTCGCGGCCGAGCAGGTGCTCGATCACGTCCTCCATCGTGATCACCCCGGCGGTCGCGCCGAACTCGTCGACCGCGATCAGCAGCTGCTGGTGGGTCCGTAGGAAGACCTGCAGGGCGTTCGCCACCGTGACCGTCTCGGGCACGAATTGGATTTCGTGCATCAGCTGCTCGACCAGGACGGCGTCCTGATCATTGGCCTTCGCCTTGAGGAGGTCCCGGCGCCGGGCGAGCCCGACGATGTCGTCGATATTCTTGCCGAAGACCGGCATCCGGCCGAAGGGCAGGGTGGGGTACTCCCGGAAGATCTCCCCCACGCTCGCGCCGCGGCGCAGCGCGGTCGCGACCGTGCGCGGGGTCATGATGGCGCTCACCCGCACGTCGTCCAGGGACAGAGCGTTGGCGATGATGCTCGACTCGCTGCGCGAGAGGATGCCGTGGCGGGCGCCCCGCTCGGCCAGCAGGCGGATCTCCTCCTCGGAGCTGTGGAGATGGGCCGGGGTGCGCACGAAGAGCCGGACGACGACGTTGCACATCCAGGTGACCGGAGTGAGGACCCGGCGAATCCAAAGCAGGGGATAGACGATGTACGGCTGCAGGCCGCGCCGATACTCGACCCCGATGTTCTTGGGCAGGACCTCCGCCCCGACCAGCAGCAGGACGGCGAATATCGGCGTCACAATCGCGATCGCCGAGGGGCCCAGGAAACGCGTGCTGTAGGCCCCGACGATGACCGAGCCGACGCCGTTGGCGACCGTGTTCATGGTGAGGATCGCCGACATGGTCGCGTCGATCTCGACTTTCAGCAGCTCCAGGGTCTGCCCGCGGCGGGGCCGGGTCTTTTTCAGCGCCTCGATCTCGGCGACGGTCGTGCTGAGGACGACGGCCTCGAGGATCGAGCAGGTGAACGAGACCGCCAGGGTTGCCGCGGCGGCGAGAAGGAGCCACTCCATGTCCTCAGGCTACGTCCGGGGCCCCAAGGGGGAAACACAAATTGCGGCTCCGGGCCCTCCCGCCAGATCGTTCTTGCCCGGCCCGGGGGCCGGGGCGCTACACTGGCGCATGAGCGAACTGCAGCGCACGCCGTTGCGCGATTTTCATGCCGCGCACGGGGCGCGGCTGGTGGACTTTGCCGGCTGGGAGATGCCCGTCCAGTACCGCAGCATCCTGGAGGAGCACAAGGCGGTGCGGCGGGCCGCCGGGCTATTCGACGTGAGCCACATGGGCGAATTCGAGGTGCGCGGCCCGGAGGCCAAGCAGTTCCTCAATTACCTGGTCACCAATGACGTGGCGAAGCTCTTTGCGGGCCGCGCGCTGTATTCGCCGATGTGCGCCCCCGGCGGCGGGGTGGTGGACGACCTGCTCGTCTATCTGCGGGCCCCCGACGATTATCTCCTCTGCGTCAATGCCGGCAACATCGCCTCGGACCTGGCCTGGATCCGGGAGCGCTCGCGGGGCTTCGCGGTCACGATCCTGGACCGGTCGGCCGACTACGCGCTCCTCGCCATCCAGGGGCCGAGGGCGCTCGGGATCGTCCAGGCGCTGACCGGGGCCAAGCTGGGGCTGATTGGGACCTACCACTTCACGGAGGGGACCGTGGCCGGCTGCCACTGCCTGATCAGCCGCACTGGGTATACGGGAGAGGACGGTTTCGAACTCTACCATGCGGCGGGAGACGCCCCCGGCCTGGCGGAGGCCCTGCTGGCGGCGGGCCAGCCGCACGGGCTCGAGCTGTGCGGCCTGGGCGCGCGCGACAGCCTGCGGCTGGAAGCCGGGTACCCGCTCTACGGCCATGAATTGAGCGCCGAGATCTCGCCGCTGGCCGCCGGCCTCGGCTGGACCGTGAAGCTGGACAAGGGGGCCGATTTTGTCGGCCGCGAGGCCCTGCTCGCCGAAAAGCAGCGGGGCTGCGCCCGGAAGGTCGTTTACTTCAAGACCGGAGACCGCCGGATCGCGCGGGCGGAAACCCCCGTCGCCGGGGCGGGCGGCGCCCCGGTGGGGCGCGTGCTTTCCGGCACGCTCTCGCCGATCCTCGGCGAAGCCATCGGCTCGGCCCTGGTGGACGCGCCGGCGGCCGACGGACCCTTGACGGTTGACATCCGCGGGGCCTCGATTGCTCTGCAAATTGTGAAGCCGCCGTTTGTCGAACTGAAGAAGACCGTCTAAAAGTCCCCTGTCATGAGCCAAGTCCCCTCGGATCTGCGTTACGCCAAATCCCACGAATGGGTGAAACTCGGCGCCGGGGGCGTGGCCACGGTCGGCATCACCGACTACGCCCAGAGCTCCCTGGGCGACATCACCTTTGTCCAGCTTCCGAAAGTCGGCGCCACGCTGAAAGCGGGCGAGGGCTTTGGGGTGGTGGAATCGGTCAAGGCCGCCTCCGACCTTTACGCGCCGGTCAGCGGCACGGTGACGGCGGTCAATGCCGTCCTCGAGGCGGCGCCCGAGACGCTGAACCGCGAGCCCTACGCGGGCGGCTGGCTGCTGCAGCTCAAGCTCGCGCAGCCGGCCGAAGCGGACGCGCTGCTGGATCCGGCCGCCTACGGCCGGTCGATCGCCTAGCTGGGCGCTGCACTCAAGGCGGCCTTCGGGGCCGAAGGCCGGGGGATCGCCTAGTCGTCGGCGCGCTTGCCCGCGCGCATGATCTTGCGCCGGTCGGTCTCGCTCAGCACCCGCTTGCGCAGGCGCAGGTTCTTCGGGGTCACCTCGACGAACTCATCGGCGGCGATGTATTCGATCGCGCGCTCGAGCGAGAGCTTGGTCGCCGGGGTGAGCCCGGTGGCGACACCGGAACCCTGCGAACGGAAGTTGGTGAGCGCCTTGGCGCGCACCGCGTTGCAGGAGATGTCCTCGTTGCGCGGGTTCTCGCCCACGATCATGCCCTGGTAGACTTCCTCGCCGGGGCTGACGAACATCTTCCCGCGCTCCTGCACCATTTCGAGCGCGTAGGCGGTCGTCGTGCCGGCCTCGGTGGCGATGATCGTGCCCGTCAGACGGGTCAGCACTTCGCCCGCAAAGGGGCCGTATTCCTTGAACAGGTGGCTCATGACCCCGCGGCCGCTGGTCGCGTTGACGATGTCGATCTCCATGCCGATCAGCCCGCGGGTGGTGATTGTCGCCTCGATCATGGTCGAGTGCGGGAGCTTTTCCAGATTGGTCAGCTGGCCCTTGCGGTTGGCGAGGTTTTGCATGATCGCCCCGACACATTCGTCGGGCACCTCGATCCACACCGTTTCGTAGGGCTCCTGGCGCTGGCCGTCGACGATCCGCTCGATCACGGTCGGCCGGGACACCAGGAGTTCGAAGCCCTCCCGGCGCATCGTTTCGACCAGCACGGCGACTTGCATCGCCCCGCGAGCCTTGACGTTGAAGACCCCAGCCTTGTCGGTGTCCTCGACCTTGATCGAGACGTTGGTCTTCAGCTCCCGGTACAGGCGTTCGCGCAGCTGGCGTGAGGTCACGAGCTTGCCTTCGCGGCCCACCAGCGGCCCGTCGTTGACGCAGAACTCCATCTCCAGGGTCGGGGGATCGATCTGGGTGAAGGGCAGGGCCGGGCCGTTCTCGACGGCGGTCAGGGTGTCGCCGATGTCGATGTCTTCGACGCCCGCCAGGCCGACGATGTTGCCGGCGACGGCCGTCTCGGTCTCCGCGGTGCCCAGGCCCGTGAACTCGAAGATCTGGCTGATCTTGGCCCGCTGGCGGCCGCCGTCGACGTGGCGGATGACGAAGATCGGGTCCCCGACCTTGGCCGCCCCGCCCAGCACCTTGCCGATCGCGATCCGGCCGACGTAGTCGCTCCAGTCGATGTTGGAGACCAGCATGTGGAAGGGCTCGTTCGGCTTGGCGAAGGGCGGCGGGATGTGGTCCAGGATCGTCTGGAAGAGCGGCCCCATGTCCTTCTTCTCGTCGCCCAGCTGCATCATCATGTAGCCGTCGCGCCCGGAACCGTAGACGACTGGGGCGTCGAACTGCTCCTCGCTCGCGTTGAGCTCGAGCAGCAGCTCCTGCACCTTGTCGTACATCTTCTTCGGCTCGGCGTTCTCCCGGTCGATCTTGTTGATCACGATGACCACCTTGAGGCCGTGGGCGAGGGCCTTGCGCAGGACGAACCGGGTCTGCGCCTGGGGCCCGTCGTAGGCGTCGACGACCAGCAGCACCCCGTCGACCATCCGGAGGGCCCGTTCCACCTCGCCGCCGAAGTCGGCATGGCCGGGGGTGTCGACGATGTTGATCGTCTTGTCTTTCCAGTGGACCGAGGTGTTCTTCGCCTTGATCGTGATGCCCTTCTCCTTCTCCAGGTCCATGGAGTCCATCGCGCGCTCCTCGACCTGCTGGTTGGCGCGGAAGACCCCTCCTTCCTTGAGCAGCTTGTCGACGAGGGTGGTCTTCCCGTGGTCGACGTGGGCGATGATGGCGATGTTGCGGATGTTCTGGTTCATGGCGCGCGGCCGCAGGGCCGCAGAAAAAAGAGGCCCAACGTGCAGAGGGCCGGGGGCGAAGGCAAGCAGAACGCGCGCTCGCCCGTTTCGGGCCGCGGGATCCCCGCGGACCGGAAGCCGCCTGCGCCCTGCGGAACGCTAGGCGGGCCAAAGTGTTGCCGCGGCGGGCGCCGGGAACAACCCCAAAAACGAATAAGGCCCCGGAACCTTGCGGTTCCGGGGCCAAATTCGGGGGTGGGTGCTCGCCACGCACTCTTTCCCATCGGCACACATTGGGCGCTCTCGCTTTCGCGGGCCGTGTGCTCCCCGACGCCACTCTTCGCGGCATGCGAAGTTTTCGATCTCATGGCGGGATCGCTCCTACCGTTGCCGATTGGAGTTTGTTGAGTGAGGCCTCTTCGCCCAGTTCGGACGCCCCCTGCCGGGGACGGCTCGCTGAACGTGGTGCAGACACGCCTGCTCTTTCGTTCTTCGCGTCGGCACCCTTGCCACAAGGACGGCGCCGGCTTTTGGCCGGCCGTTGGCCCTGCGTTACGGGTCTGACCTCTTAACTCTCAGGCTGCATTCGCTTTGCAGTTGGGTGACCTGGTTTTCAGGCCGCCCAATTGAGGAGGTTGCACGGGCTTTGCCGGGCCCGCTCTCTCCCCGCCGCCGCATCTCCCTTACGCGCCCTCCTCGTTGCCGAGGCGGGCCTTTTGGCGGGGTCGGCCCGCCGGGAAATGCGACTGCGTTCTGGTCTGCGCAGTAGCAGCCGTAACCCTCTGGGTAACTGCGTCGGTGCGGGGGTCGAAACTGCCCGTCGCACCTGACTCGGCTCGGCTCCGGTTTCTAATCGCGCCTTGCCGCTCAGCTCCTGAGTTCATGTAGCTGGACCGGTCATGACACCGGCCAGAGGAGCTGGTGATCGTGCCTTCCGGCGGTTGCCCGCCTGAAGGGGAGGGCGGCACCAGCTGCCGCCTACCTTTCCCCGGTCGCCCGGGATTATCCCAGCCGTGCTCTCGGCGATGGATTTCAGACCGCCGAACTGCGACTGTTCTATCAAGGAACGAGTTGGACGATGGACAGCCCGGCGCAAATTTGAAGCCTTTCTTATCCACAACTTGCTGACCGACAGAATGGTGAATAACCTGGGAACAATCTGATTCACCGGTTATTCCCAGGCCCGGCCGGACCCGCTCCCCGTGTTCTCCGGCGACCCGGGCTTGCGCTTTGCGCCCGGCTTTGCGGCCATGTCCGCCCGCATGTCCCCGCGCGAGCTTCCCATCTACGAACTTGAGCCGGCGATTCTCGCCGCGCTCCGGGGCGCCGGCCGGCTGATCGTGCAGGCGCCGACCGGCTCGGGCAAATCGACGCAGCTGCCGCAGATGCTCTGGCGGCACGGCCTGCTCGGCGGGCGCGGCCAGGTGATCGTGCTCCAGCCGCGGCGCCTGGCGGCGCGGCTCCTCGCCAAGCGGGTGGCGGAGGAGGTGGACTCGCCCCTGGGAGGAATCGTCGGCTACCAGATCCGGCTCGACTCGCGTGTCAGCGCCGAAACGCGGATCCGTTACGTGACCGAGGGCATCCTCCTGCGGCAGATGTCCTTTGAGCCGGCGCTCCCCGGCGTCGCCGCGCTGGTCTTCGACGAGTTTCACGAGCGGCATCTCTACGGCGACATTTCGCTCGCGCGCGCGCTCCAGATCCAGGGCTCGCTGCGCCCGGATCTCAAGATTGTCGTCATGTCGGCGACCCTCGACAGCGGCCTCCTGCGGGACTACCTGGCGCCTGGCGAGGTGCTGCGCTCGCAGGGGCGGATGTTTCCGGTGGCGGTCCAGTACCTGGCGCGCACGCCCAATTTCGAGACTGAGCCGGTGTGGGAGGTGGCCGCGCGCGAATGCGAGCGCCTGGCGGGCCAGGCGGACGGCGACCTGCTGGTCTTCATGCCGGGAGCCTACGAGATCGGCCGCACCGTGCAGGCGATCCAGGGCGCCCGCGCCCTGCGCGGCTTCGCCGTCTTTCCCCTGCACGGCGAACTCTCCGCCGAGGCGCAGGACCGGGCGGTCGGCCGCGCGCCGTCGCGCAAGATCATCGTTTCGACCAACGTCGCCGAGACTTCGGTCACGATCGACGGGATCACCGCCGTGGTGGACAGCGGCCTGGCGCGGATCGCGCGCTTCGATCCCCACCGCGGCATCAACACGCTCCTGGTCGAGAAGATCTCCGCGGCCAGCGCCGACCAGCGGGCCGGGCGGGCCGGCCGCACCGCCCCGGGCGTCTGCCTGCGCCTGTGGACCGAGCGCGAACAGGCGCAGCGGCCGGCGCAGGAATTGCCCGAGGTGAAGCGCCTCGACCTGGCCGAGGTCGTGCTGACCTTGAAGGCGAGCGGGGTCGGCGACATCGCGCAGTTTCCCTGGCTGGAGCGGCCGGAGGCGAAGGCGCTCGAGCGCGCGGAGACGCTCCTGTGCGACCTGGGCGCCCTGGAGAGGGCCGCGGGAGCCCCGGCGGCCCCGCCCGAGATCACCGCCACCGGCCGGAAGATGCTGCGCTTTCCCGTGCATCCGCGCTACGCGCGGATGTTTCTGGCGGCCCAGGAGCGGGGCTGCGTGCGGCCGGTCGCGCTGATGGCGGCGCTCACCCAGGGCCGGAGCTTCCTCTTGCGCTCGGTCGACCGTGGCGTCGAGGCGGCGCGCGAGGAACTGCTCGGCGAGGAGGCCGAGAGCGATTTTTTCCTGCTGATGCGCGCCTGGCGCTTCGCCGACCAGAACGCTTTCAGCTTGGACGCCTGCCGCCGGCTGGGCATCCACGCCCAGGCGGCCCGCCAGGTCGGTCCGCTCTTCGCGCAGTTTTTGGAGATCGCGCAGGCCGAGGGCCTCGACACCGCCGAGCGGCGGGTCGACGGGGCGCAGGTGCGCCGGTGCGTGCTGGCCGGGTTTTCCGACCACCTGGCGCGGCGCCTGGACGCCGGGACCCTGCGCTGCGAGCTCGTGCACGCCCGCCGCGGCCTGCTCGCCCGCGAGAGCGCGATCCAAAAGGCGCCGCTCCTGGTCGCCGCCGAGATCAGCGAGATCGGCGGCCGCGCGGGCGAGGTGAGCGTGCTCCTCAGCCTGGCGACGGCGATCGAGGAGGCGTGGCTGCCGGAGCTCTTTCCGGGCGACTATGTTTCGGCCCAGAGCGTCGTCTACGACCCGGAGGCCAAGCGGGTCGTGGCCCGGCGCGAGCGGCGCTTCCGCGACCTGGTGCTCGAGGCCAAGGGTGACTCGGAGTCGGTCCCCTTCCACGAGGCCGCCGTGCTGCTCGCCCGCGAGGTGCGGGCCGGCCGGATCAAGCTCGAGGCCTGGGACGAGGCGGTGGAGCAATGGATCATCCGCGTGAACCGCCTGGCCGAGTGGTTTCCCGAGCTGGAGGTCAATCCCCTCGGGGAGGCCGACCGGGCCACCCTGATCGAGCAGATCTGCTACGGCGAGACGGGCGCCAAGGCCGTGCGGGACAAGCCCGTGATGCCGATCCTGCGCGACTGGCTGACCGCCGAGCAGCTCGCCGCGCTCGACACCTGCCTGCCCGAGCAGCTGACGATGGGCAACGGCCGGCGCTCGCGCCTGAGCTACGCCAAGGAGGGCCCGCCGATCCTGCGCGCGCGGATCCAGGAGCTCTACGGAGTCAGCGGCACCTTCGCCCTCGGCCGCGGCCGCGTGCCGGTCAAGATCGAGGTCCTGGCCCCCAACCAGCGGCCGATCCAGGTGACCGACGACCTGACTTCGTTCTGGCGCGACATGTACCCGAAGGTGAAGGCGGAGCTTTCCCGGCGCTACCCCCGCCACGAGTGGCGCTGACGGCCGCCGGCTAGCGCCCGGGCCCGGGCCGCTTCTTGCGCACCTGGGTCCGCTCGATGTTCAGGTAGGTCTTGTTCATCATCTGGCTCTCGTAGAGCTCGAGGAGCCGGACGCCCTCGCGCGGCTTCACCTGGTCCTTGCGGGTGGCGGCGTCGACCTGGGCCTTCATCCGGCGGTTGAGCTCCTCCTGCTGGTACTGCACGCCCTCGATCACGTCGGCGATCCGGCTGCCGCTCAGGGCCTCCTCAATGTAGAAGCCATTGGGCTCGTCGTCCTCGAGGAAGACGTGCACCTCGTTCACCCGGCCGAAGAGGTTGTGGAGGTCGCCCATGATGTCCTGATAGGCGCCGGTGAGGAAGATGCCGAGGTAGTACGGCTTGCTGTTGAGGGGATGGACCGCGAGCGTGTCCTTCACGTCCTGCAGGTCGATGAAGCTGCTGATCTTCCCGTCGGAGTCGCAGGTGATGTCCACCAGGATCGCGTTGACGGTCGGCTTCTCGTTGAGCCGGTGGAGGGGGGCGATGGGGAAGAGCTGCTTCAGCGCCCAGTGGTCGAGCAGCGACTGGAAGACCGAGAAATTGCAGACGTACTGGTCGGCCAGCAGGGTCGACAGGTCGTGCAGCTCCTCGGGCTGGTAGCCGGTCTTGCGGGCCTCCCGGGCGATCTGTTCGCAGATCTGCCAGTAGAGCGACTCGGCGGCGGCGCGGTTTTCCAGGTCGAGGTACCCGAGATTGAAGAGGGAGAGAAACTCCTCCTTCTTCTGGACCGCGTCATGGAAGCGCTCGAGGCGGCCGAGCTTGGTCTTGTTCTTGAGCATCACCTCCAGGTCGGTGACGACCTTGTGCTTGACCTTGGGCTGGTGCTGCTGGCCCAGGGACTCGCGCTTGTTGATCCGCTCGAACACCTCGACGACCAGCATCGAATGGGGCGCCACGACCGCCCGGCCGGACTCGCTGACGATGTCCGGGACGGCCACGCCGGCGCCGGTGCAGATCTCCCGGATGTTGAAGACGACATCGCGGGCGTACTCCTCCAGCGAGTAGTTCATCGAGCTCTCGAAGTTGGTCCGCGAGCCGTCGTAGTCGACCCCCAGGCCGCCGCCGACGTCGAGGTAGCCCATCGGGAAGCCCAGGCGCGCGAGCTGGCAGTAGAAGCGCGTCGCCTCGATGACCGCGTTTTTGATCGTGATGATGTTGGGCACCTGCGAGCCGACGTGGAAGTGCACCAGGCGCAGGCACTGGTGGAACTTCACGGCCTTCAATTTTTCGCAGGCGAAGAGGATTTCGGCCGTGTTCAGCCCGAACTTGGCGTTGTCGCCGGAGGACAGGGCCCACTTGCCCTCGCCGCGGGTCTGGAGCTTGCATCGGAAGCCGATCATCGGCTTCACGCCGGTCTCCTGGGAGAGCCGGATGATCTCGTCCAGCTCCGAGAGCTGCTCGACGACGAGGATGATCTTCTTGCCGAGCTTGCGGCCGAGCAGGGCGAGGCGGATGTAGTCGTGGTCCTTGTAGCCGTTGCAGATGATCAGGCGGTTGGCCCCCTCGTGCATCGCCAGGGCGATCATCAGCTCGGGCTTCGAGCCGGCCTCCAGGCCGTAGTTGTAGTCCTTGCCGGCGGCGATGATCTCATCGACCACCTCCCGCAGCTGGTTCACCTTGATCGGAAAGACCCCGCGGTAGCTGCCTTTGTAGCCCTCTTCCCGGATGGTGCGGCGGAAGACCTCGTTGAGCTGCACCACCCGGTAGCGCAGCAGGTCCTGGAAGCGGATGACCATCGGCGCCTGCAGGCCCATCCCGAGCGCCTCCTGCACGACGTCGAGGACGCGGATGCTGCGCCCGTCCGCCTGCGGCTGGACGGTGACAAAACCCTCCGGGTCGACCGCGAAATGGCTGGAGCCCCAGCGTTTGAAGCCATAATGCTCCTCGGATCTGGCGGCCGACCAGTTGGATGCGGATTTGCTTTTCAACGCGGTGTCGCTGCCTGGTTTTGGTTAGGGCTTGCGTTTGCCAGAGGGGAAATAGTTAGATGGTTCTTTCACCTTCTTTCAAAATCATCAACACGCAATGCCGAAAATGTCCCCGCTCGCCTCCGCTCTGTCCCTGGCCCAGGCCCCTGCTGCCGCCGCGACCCCTTCCATCGGCCTGATGCAGCAGGTCCTGCCGTTCGTGCTGCTCATGGGGGCGCTGTACTTTTTCATGATCGCTCCCCAGCGCAAGAAGCAGAAGGAGCACGACAAGATGCTGAAGGCGCTCAAGTCGGGCGACGAGGTCGTCACCTCCGGCGGGATCTTTGGCACGATCACGAACGTGAAGGACGACCGGTTCGTCCTGAAGATCTCGGACGCGACCAAGATCGAGGTGGCCAAGGGCTTCATCCAGTCGGTCATCGTCCGCGGCGAGACCGACGAGAAGAAGTAGCCCTCCGGCCGGCCCCCAAGCCGGCCGACTGAGCGGCCGCCCATCCGCGGGCGCAGCCGGCGCCGCGGGTGCCGGCGCTTCCAACCCCTTTTAAATCCAAACTCCTCATGCTCAAACGCCATCTTTGGAAGCTCCTGCTCAGCGTCGCGCTAGCGGCCTGGGCGGCCACGGAGCTCTTCCCGATCCATAACATCGATTTTGCCGCTTACGCCGAATCCCACGCGACCGCCAAGCCGGCGGAATTCGACGCCCTGGTGAAGGAAGCCGCGGCCCGGGTGCAGGCCGGCAAGGCCACGAGCACCTACGTCGCCCTGAAGGCGATCGGCACGGAGCGTAAGCTCGACCTGAGCCAGTATTTCCCGAACGTCTGGCTGGATAGCTCGCTGCACAGCGTCAATCGGCGCAACGATTCCCTGATGACCGAGCTCCTCCGACGCTCCAAGGCCAAGCTGCAGTTGGGGCTCGACCTAGCGGGCGGCGTGCAGGTCACCCTGCAGGTGGACCCGAAGGTCGCGGCCCGCGACAACGGCGGATCGCAGGACAAGCTGGCCAAGGCCATCGAGATCATCACCGATCGCGTCAACGGCCTGGGCGTCGCCGAGCCAGTGATCCGCCAGGAGGGCACGGACCGGATCCAGGTGGAACTGGCCAATTTCGACCCCAAGGTCGATCCGGATATCATCAACCAGGTCCGGGCGCCGGCGACGCTGGAGTTCCGACGCGTCCATCCAACCCTGACGCCGAGCACGGCAGCGCCGGGCGAGGTGCCGCCCGGCTACGAATTGTTGGCGCTCGAGGACGACCGCGATGATCAGGCGGTCCCGGTCGAGTACTTCGTGCAGCGTATTCCGATGGCGACCGGCAGCATCATCTCCAAGGCCTATACGATCAGCAACAATTACGGGCAGCCGTGGATCGGCATGAGTTTCACGAACGACGGGCGCAAGAGCTTCGCGGAAATGACCCGCGAGATCGCGGCCGAGGGTCAGCGCACCGGCCGGGTGGGCTACATGGCGATCGTCCTCGACGGGCACTTGGTCTCGGTCGCGAGCGTGCGCGAGGAGATCGACAACGACCAAGCCGAAATCGAGGGCAGCTTCACCGACCTGCAGGCGACCAACCTCGCCAACGACCTGAACAATCCCCTCGACGTCGCACTCGACGTGAAGGAGCAGCTGGTGATCGGGCCGACGCTCGCCGCCGACGCGGTCTCCAGCGGGCTGCGGGCCGCGGTCATCGGCACGGCCGCGGTCGCCGGATTCATGATCGTCTTCTATACGACCGGCGGCCTCGTCGCCGTGGGGACGCTGGCGGTCAACATTCTCATCATCCTCGGCTTCATGGCCAGCATCGGCACCACGATGACGCTCCCGGGCCTGGCCGGCATCGTGCTTACGATCGGCATGGCGGTGGACGCCAACATCCTGATCTTTGAGCGCATGCGCGAGGAGATCGCCGCGGGCAAGTCCCTCGCGCTCGCCAACCAGAGCGGCTACCGCAAGGCGCTGATGACGATCATCGACGCCCACATCGTGCAATTGATCATCTGCACGATCATGATCTGGCTCGGGACGGGCCCGATCCGCGGCTTTGGCGTCACCCTGGCGATCGGCGTGCTTTCGACCATGTTCACGGTGCTGGTGACCGCGCACCTCATCATGACGGAGATCATCCAGGTCGGCTGGCTGAAGCAATTCACGATGCGCCACCTGCTGAAGAGCATCCACGTGGACTTCGTCAAGCTGGGCCGCCCGGCCGCGATCGCCTCGGTGCTGCTGGTCCTGGTCGGCGTCGGCGATGTCGCCTACAAGGGTCACCGGATCTACGGCATCGATTTTGCTGGCGGCGACGAGATCAACCTCAGCTTCCAGCAGCCGCTCGACTTCGCCAAGGTCCGCCAGGTCGCGCAGGCGGCGGGCATCGGGCAGATCGACCCGACCTATGTCAGCGCCGTCGGCGGCGGCACCGAATCGCTGCGAATCGAGGCCCCGGAGAACGAGGGCCCGGCGCTGTTCGCGGCGCTCCAGGCCGCCTTCCCCGCGGCCCAGCTGAAGGAGATCAGCGAAAGCCATATCGGCGCGGAGATCGGCAAGGAGATCGAGTGGAACGCGGTACTCGCCGTCGGCGTCTCGATGCTGACGATCCTGATCTACATCGCCTTCCGCTTCGAGTTCGGCTTCGGCGTCGGCGCGATGTGCTCCACGCTGCACGACATCCTGATGACGATCGGCATCTTTGTCCTGTCCGGCCGCCAGTTCTCGGCCCCGATGGTCGCCGCGATCCTGTGCATCGCCGGCTATTCGATCAACGAGACCGTCGTCGTCTTCGACCGAATCCGCGAGGAACTGAAGCTCAGTCCGACCGGCTCGCTGCGCGAGGTGGTCAATTCGGCGATCAACAAGGTCTTCGCCCGCACGATCATGACGGCCACGACCACGTTCCTCGCCGCCCTCTCGCTCTTCATCTTCAGCAGTCCGGGCGACTTGAAGGACATCTCGTTCACCTTCCTAGTCGGCATCGTGACCAGCACCTTCTCGGCCATCTTCATCGCCGCGCAAGTCTTTTACTGGTGGCACAAGGGCGACCGCAAGCATGTCGAGGCCCACGCCGACGTTGCGCCCAAGTACGAGTGGGCCGGTTCGAGCAAGGCCTCCAAATAGCGGGCGGCCCTCGGGGCCGGACGGGATTCGCAGGAATTCGGCCCGGCCGCCGGGGACGGAGGAAAGCCCCCTCCCGCCCAGCTTGGCCCGACCCTTCATGCGCTGGATCCACACGCCTCTGCCGGCCGCGCAGATCGAAGCCCTCAGCAAGCGGGCCGGCGTGAGCCTGGTCGTCGCCGAGCTCCTGCTGCGCGGCGGCCTGGCGGAGTCGGCCGGCCGCTTCCTGAAGCCGGCCCTGGCGGATCTGGCGGACCCGTTTCTGGTGCCCAACCTGGCGGCGGCGGCCGACCGGCTGCGGGCGGCGATCGCCGCCCGCGAGGCGATCGTCGTCCTGGGGGACTACGACGTCGACGGGGTGACGAGCACCGCGCTGATCGTCACCGTGCTGCGGCGCTTCGGGCTGAGCCCCAAGTTCATCGTCCCGCGGCGCTCCGAGGACGGCTACGGCCTCTCGCGCAGCGCGATCGACCGGGCCCTCGAACCGGGCCGCCCGGGGCTCTTCATCGCCCTGGACTGCGGCACCAACTCCCACGCGGAGGTCGCCTACCTGCGCGGGCTGGGCATCGACGTGCTCGTCATCGACCATCACCGCTCGAAGGAGCGGCCGCTGGAGCAGGGGATCCTGATCAACCCGCACGTGGGCGCGGAGGCGGGCGGCGCCGACGGCGCCTGGCGCCACCTCTGCACGGTCGGACTGGTCTTCAAGCTGATGCACGGCCTGCTCAAGCAGCTGCGCGCGGAGAATCATCCGGTGGCCCTGGCCTTCAAGCTGCGCGACCACCTGGACCTGGTCGCTTTGGGCACGGTCGCCGACCTGGTGCCGCTCACCGGCGAGAACCGCCTGCTCGCCCACCACGGCCTGCGGATCATGCCCGACACCCGCCGGCCGGGCCTGCGGGCCCTGATGGAGGTCGCCGGGGTGAAGCCCGGGCAGCCGATCCTGCCGGTCGACATCTCCTACCGCCTCGGCCCCCGGATCAACGCCTCGGGCCGCCTGGCGGACGCCGCGCTTTCCGTGGAACTGCTGGTCAGCGAGGACAGCAAGTTTTGCTTCGAGACGGCCCGGCAGCTGGAAGTCTTCAACCGCGAGCGGCAGGACATCGAGCGGCAGATCACCGAGACGGCCGAGCGCCTGATCGAGCGCCAGTTCAGCCAGGAGCAGGGGATCGTCCTGTTCGACGCCGACTGGCATCCGGGCGTCGTCGGGATCGTCGCCGGGCGGGTTTCCCGCAAGTACAACCGGCCCTGCATCGTGCTCGGCAACGAGGGCAATCTCGCCAAGGGCTCGGGCCGGAGCATCGACGGGATCAACCTGGTGGAGGTCCTCGGCGATTGCAGCGAGCATCTGGAAAGCTGGGGCGGGCACCCGATGGCGGTGGGAGTCGCCTTGGAAAAGACCCGCGTCGAGGGCTTTCGCAGCCGGTTCGCGGAGGCGGTCCGGGCGCATGCCGGCAACGGCCTGGCGGAGGCGCGGCTGGAGATCGCGGCCTGGATCGCCCCGACGCACATCCGGGAGTGGCTGATGGCCGAAATCGACGCCATGCACCCCTTCGGGCAGGGCAATCCCGAGCCGCGCTTCGGCGTCCGGGGGGTCGTCCTGCGGCAGCCCCCGGAAATTTTCAAGGACCAGCATTTCCGGTTCTGGTTCGACGACGGCGAGGGCCGCCGGCTGCACGGGGTCGCCTGGAAGATGGCCCGGCGCCTGCCGCCGGCCGGCGTGCCGCTCGACCTGGCGCTGGAGCTGCACTGGAATCATTTCAACGGCCGGCGGCTGCTCCAGACCGAATTGATCGACTGGCGTCCGGCCGAAGGCACCGGCTGAGGGCGGTCAGGGGAAGAGCGCCCGCTCCTCCCAGCCTTCAGAACCCCGCGTGAAGCGCACCCGGCGGTGCAGGCGGAACGGGAGCTGCTCCCAAAACTCCATTTCCGCCGGAAGCAGCCGAAATCCGGACCAGAAGGGCGGCCGCGGGACGGCGCGGACGGCGAAGCGGACGGCGCAGGCGGTCACGGCCCGCTCCAATTCGGCGTAGCCGCCGAGCGCCTGCGACTGCCGCGAGGCCCAGGCGCCCAGCTGGCTGATCCGGGGCCGGGAGGCAAAATAGGCATCGGCTTCCGCGGGCTCGACGGGCGCGACCGGGCCGCGCACGCGGACCTGCCGGTCGGGCGGCCAGTAAAAGCAGAGCTCGGCCCGGGGATTGGCGGCCAGATCGGCGGCCTTGGGGCTCCCCAAATTGGTGTAAAAAACGAAGCCCCGCGGGTCGAAGCCCTTCAGCAGCACCATCCGCACGCTGGGCGCGCCGGTCGGGTCGGCGGTGGCCAGCGCCATCGCGGTCGGCTCGGGCTGGCCGCCGGCTTTGGCGGCCTCGAGCCAGTCGGAGAAACGGCGCAGCGGATCGGTCATGGCCTCCGGAGTCTGAGCGCGCCGGCGCCATGCTGGCTGCGCATTCCTTGGCGAATCCTGGGCGGCCCTTTGCTTCCCCTGGCTGGAAATCGCATCCGAGGCGCCGGCCGCCGCGCTCACATGATGAAGCGGCAGCGATCGTTGGCGAGCGCCTGCAGGCGCTTCCACACCGTGCGGTTGATGGCGACGACCGTGACCGCCATGACGATCGCGGCCGCGGCCACGTGGGCGACCTCGCCGGCCGCGCTGGAGCGGCTGAGGTAGGAGCCCAGGCCCATGGTCTGGTAGAGCTTGTCGCCGTCCTGCACGTACTCGGAGACGATGGTGGCGTTCCAGGCCCCGCCCGCCGCCGTGAGCCAGCCGGTCACCAGGCCCGGCAGGATTGCCGGAATCAGGAATTTGAACCACCGCCGCATCCCGGTCAGGTGCAAGATGTCGGCGCAGCACAAGATGTCGTTGGGGATGGCCGCGGCCGCCCCGGCGACATTGAAGAGGATGTACCACTGGGTGCCGAAGAGAATCAGCAGGATCGAGCCCCAGCGGAGCGTTCCGTGGACCAGGAAGACGAGGGCCAGCAGCCAGGGGTAGAGCATCGGGGCCGGAAAGGACGCCGCAAACTGGATGAAGGGCTGGAAACGGTCGGCGAGCTTGGGATTGAGCCCGATCCAGATTCCGAACGGCACGGCCCAAAGGGTGCCGACCAGCACCGCGGCGAGGACCCGGCAAAAGGTGACGCCGGTGTCCCGGAAGATTTCCAGCCAATCGGCCGGATGGACCGAGCCGAGCAGCAGCACGAGCCGGTAGCCGCCCCAGGCCAGGATGGCAACGAGGACGGCGATCAGCACGGCATAGCCGATGCGGTGGCCGTAATGCTTCGGCGGCGGGGGCGCATCCGGCGCGGCCAGCGACGTGGCCGCGGAGGGCGGCTCGGGAGGGGGCAGGAGCCGGTGCTTCAGCGCCTGCCCCACGTCGGCGAGCTTCTGCATGGCCTGCGAGCGGGCGAACCAGAGCTGCAGCCGGGTCCGCGCCGCCCGGTTTCCCGCGAAGTCGTCCATCTTGAATTTGACCGACCACTCGATCAGCGGCGACCAGATCAGCCGGTCGACAAACAGGATGATGCAGCCCATCGCGATGACCCCGCAGACCTGCGCGCGGATGTCGTGCTGCTGGACCGCCACCGCAAAATAGGAGCCGATGCCCGGGACCTGGAAATTCTTGTCCCCGAGTTGGAAGGCCTCGCAGACGCTGAGGAAGAACCAACCGCCCGCCATCGAGACCATGCTGTTGTAGAGCAGCGGCTGAGCGCCGAAGGGCAGTTCGATCCGCCAGAACCGCTGCCACCAGTTGAAGTTGTAGAAGCGGCCGAGCATCCGGAAATCCGGCGGCACGCCCCGCAGCGAATCATAATAGCTGAAGGTCATGTTCCAGACCTGGCCGGTGAAAATCGAGAGAATGCAGGCCAGCTCGAGGCCTGTGTTGCTGTGGGGAAAAAGGCCGACCAGGGCCAGTTCCAGGCCCGGCAGAAAGGTCAGGACCGGGATGCTTTGCAGGATATCGAGCGCCGGAATCACGTACCGCCGGGCCGCCGCGTCGTAGAAGGCCCAGGAGGCGATCACCACGGTGAAAAACAACGAAAAGAAGTACGCGATCCAGCCGCGGGCCAAGGAGAAGAACGCGTAGCGGGGCAGCGCCCAGGGCGAAAGATTGATGTCGACGGTGGCGACCAGCGGATGGCGCCACTGGGAGGCGATCTGGCTGACGCCGAAGACCAGGCCGACCAGGGCGGCCAGCACCAGCGCATCGAGCCAGACCGCCGAGCGGCGTTCCGGCGGGGATTTGACCAGGGTCATGGACATGGCAGAATCCCAGAAGCCCGCAGAGTCGGCTGGCGGCAAGCCGGAAGCGAGCCGCCACGCAACTTTTACCCCGCTGCGAGGCCAGCCCGGCGCTTGCTCTTGGAGGGCTCGCCCCTCTATCTTCGCCGCCTGGACGGCGCGGCCCGGCGGCCCGGCGCCTGCCGTCCGGGACGCGCCCTTCCCGGCGGGCCGTCCGCCGTTCCAACCCAACGCCACCCCGTCCGCGGCCCGCCCGGGACGGACCCCAACCCCGAACCATGAAACGCCTCCTCGCCCTGATTCTCAGCGCCGTCGCCGGCTGGCCGGTCCTCCTCCCGACGGCCGGCGCCGCCGAGCAAATCCGCCTGCAGATCCCGCTCGACGCGGGCTGGCGGTTTAGCCGCGGCGATTTTGCCGGCGCCGACAACGCCGCATTCTTCGACGACTCGGCCTGGCGGGTCCTCGACGTGCCGCACGACTGGAGCATCGAAGGGCCGTTCGATCCGCAGAACCCGGCCGCGGGGGCGGGCGCTTTTCTGCCGGCGGGCGTCGGCTGGTACCGGAAACATTTCACGCTGCCGGCGGAGGATTCCGGCCGGAAAGTTTTTGTGGAATTCGACGGGGTCATGGCCAACAGCGATGTCTGGATCAACAGCGCGCACCTGGGGCGCCGGCCTTTCGGCTATGCCACGTTCCGCTACGAGCTGACCCCTCATCTCAAATTCGGCCCGAACGCCGCCAATGTGCTGGCGGTCCGGGTCAACGATGCCGATCAGCCGGCCTCGCGCTGGTACAGCGGCGCCGGCATCTACCGCCACGTGCGCCTGATCGTGGTCAACCCGGTGCACATCGACCAAGGCGGCCTTTTTGTGTCCACCCCGCAGGTGTCGGCCGAACAGGCCTTAGTCCGGGTCCAAACCCAGGTCGTCAACCAGTCGGGCGCCGCCTGCGCGGCGAGCGTGCAGGTTGAAATCTTCGACGAGCAGGGGCGCAGCGTCGGCACGGCGGAGAGCGCCGCGCAGCCGATCGCCGCCCGCGGCTCCGCGGCCTATCAGCTCGAACTGTCCCTGCCCAACCCGCGGCGGTGGGACCTCGATCAGCCGCACCTGTATTCCGCCGTGAGCCGGGTGCGGATCGCGGGGGCGACCGTCGACGACTGCCAGAGCGCGTTTGGCATTCGCGACGCTCACTTCGAGCCGGCCACGGGGTTTTGGCTCAACGGCAGGAACCTCAAGCTGAAGGGCGTCTGCCTCCATGCCGACGGGAGCGCCTTCGGCGCGGCGGTGCCGCTGGACGTCTGGGAGCGGCGCCTAAAGATCCTTAAGAACCTAGGAGTCAACGCGATCCGGACCGCGCACAATCCGCCCGCGCCCGAGTTTCTGGACCTGTGCGACCGGATGGGTTTCCTGGTGATGGACGAGATGTTCGACTGCTGGACGGTCGCCAAGGAGATCGCCGACTATCATCTCTTTTTCGAGGACTGGTCGAAGCTCGACACCCGCGACACCGTCCGGCGCGACCGCAACCACCCGAGCATCATCCTCTACAGCGCCGGCAACGAGATTCACGACACGCCCAATGCGGAGCTTTCGAAACGGATCCTCGCGGGCCTGGTGGCGGTCTTCCATGAGAACGATCCGACCCGCCCGGTGACCCAGGCGCTCCTGCGCCCGAACGCCACCCACGACTACGACGATGGCCTGGCCGATCTGCTCGATGTCATCGGCACCAACTATCGCGACGCCGAGCTGCTGGCGGCGCAGGCGGCCAAGGCCACCCGGATCATCGTCGGCACGGAAAATCATTTCGACCGCGCCGGCTGGCTCGCGATGCGGGACCACGCCCCCTATTCCGGCCAGTTCTTGTGGGCCGGCTTCGATTACCTCGGGGAGTCGCCCATCTGGCCGCTCATCTCCTCCGCGGCGGGGCTGGTCGATCGGACCGGATTCGTGCACCCGGTGGGGCTGGAGCGCCAGAGCTGGTGGAGCGCCCAGCCGGTTGTGCACCTCGTGCGCCGGATGCACGTCGCGCCGCCGCCGGTCACGAGCCCGGAGTACGCGGCGGTGGCGGACAACTACCGGCTCAAGCCGCCCGAACTCTTCGCCGACTGGACCCCGACGAACGCGGCGCCGCACGAGGAGAATGTGGAGGTCTACAGCAATGCCGAGCGGGTGGAGCTCTTCCTCAATGGCCAGTCGCTCGGCAGCGAACCGCTGGCGGCCGACGCGGCGCCGCGGACTTGGAAGGTGCCGTACGCCGCCGGCACGCTCCGGGCCGTGGCCTCGAACCAGGGGCGAACGGTGGCCACCGACGAACTGCGCACCGCCGGCCGGCCGGCGCGGATCGCGCTCGCATCCGACCATGGAAGCGTGGCCCCGACCTTTGACGCCGTCGCCACGGTGGAGGTCACGGTGGTCGACGCGGCTGGCGTCGTGGTGCCGAACGCCAATGACCCGATCAGTTTCCAGGTGTCCGGTCCCGGCGTCCTGGCGGCGGTGGACAGCGGCGACCACACGAGCCACGAGCCGTTTCAGGCCGCCCAGCGCCGCGCCTTCGAGGGCCGCTGCGTCGCATTGGTGAAGGCTTCGGCCGCCTCCGGCGAGATCACGCTGAGCGCGTCGGCGCCCGGCCTCGCCGGCGCGAGCATCGCGATCGCCGCCAGCGCTCCCTGACGGGAGCGCCCCGCGGCGCCTTCTCCGGCCGTTGCGCGGCCACCTAATCCCCCAGCCCTGTTCATCTCCCCTTCCTTATGACCTCGGGAATCCTCCGCCTTGTCCCGCTCGCCCTGCTCACCGGCTGGCTGCACGCGCAAAGCCCTTCTCCGGTCAGCCTCGGGGAGCTGACCGCCGAACATCTGCAAAATCCCATCGGCCTGGGAGTGCCGCAGCCGAGGCTGTCCTGGAAGCTGCGCTCGAACCGCGAGGGGGAGGTGCAGACCGCTTACGAGATTAGGGCCGCCGGCTCCCAGAGCGACCTGGCGCCGGGCCGGCCCGCGGTCTGGGACTCCGGCAAAGTGGCCTCGGCCCAATCCGTGCTGGTCCCCTGGGCGGGCCCGGCGCTCTCCTCCCGCGCCCAGATCTTCTGGCGGGTGCGAGTCTGGGATCGGGACGGAATTGCCTCCCGCTGGAGCACCCCGGCTTCCTTCGAACTTGGGCTGCTCGACCCGCCGCACGAATGGCAGGGCCGCTGGATCACGGCGGACCTGCCGCGTCACGACATCGAGCAGCCGGCACTGGCGGGCTCGTCCTGGATCAATGGCGGCTCCGCCTCGAACCAGGCGGTGGGCACCCGCTTTGTGCTCGAGCTGCCGGCGGATGCGCACGTGCTGGGCGCCACCCTGGACGCCGCGGCGGACGGCCTGATCGTCCTCTATGTCAATGGCCGGCCGACGCGCCAGGGCAGCACGAGCCACACGGCGCCCTTCCACGCGGACTTCGGCGGCCAGCTGGTCGCGGGCCGCAATGTGATCGCGGTGGGAGCGGCGGCCGTGCGGATGTCGCGCGGCGGCGGGCGCAATGCCCTGGCGGCGCACGGCACGGTGGAGCTGGCGGACGGCCGGCGCCTCGCCTTTGACACGGGGAGCGCCTGGAAGGCGGCGGCGTCCCCGGCCGAGGGCTGGTTCGCCCCGGCGTTCGACGATTCCGCCTGGCCGGCGGCCACCGTGCTCGGCGCCTACCGCGCGCAGGATTTGCCGGCCAATGCCGGCGGCACGGTGGGGCCGGGCCGCTACCTGCGCAAGTCCTTCACCGTCGCCAAGCCGGTCGTCCGGGCGCGGCTCTACTCGACCGCGCTCGGCGTTTACGAGGCCTCGCTCAACGGCAGGCGGGTCGATGACCACCAGCTCGATCCCGGATTCACCGACTATGCCAAACGCGTCATGGTGCAGACCACGGATGTGACCGGGCTCTTGGTGCCGGGCGAAAATGTCCTCGGCGCCCTGCTCAGCGACGGCTGGTTTGCCGGACGCCTGGGCTGGATGGGGCTGGCGCAATACCGCCAGGTGAGCAGCCGGCCGCTGTTCAACGCCCAGCTGGAGATCGCCTACGCCGACGGGACCACCGACTTGGTGGCGACCGACGCCACCTGGCAGGGCGGCCCCGGCGAAGTGGTCGGCGCCGACGAGCAGCTGGGCGAAGTCCAGGACGCGCGCCGCCGGCTTCCCTGGGACCAGCCGGGCTTCCCGGCCGACGGCTGGGCGGCCGTGGCGGTGGAAGCGCATCCCGGCATCGCGCTCGACCCGCAGCGCGGACCGCCGGTGCGCCGGCTGCTGGAACTGGCGCCGCGCAAGATCACCCGGCGCGGCAACGTCTGGGTCGTCGATCTGGGGCAGAACATGGTCGGCCACGTCCGGCTGGCGGCCCGCGGACCGTCCGGCACCACGATCACGGTCACCCATGCCGAGATGCTCAACTCCGACGGCACCCTCTACGCCGAGAATCTCCGGACCGCCCTGTCGATCGACACCTTCACGCTCGCCGGGTCGGGGCGGGAGAGCTTCGAGCCGCACTTCACCTTCCACGGTTTCCGCTACGTCGAGATCGCCGGCTATCCCGGCGAACTGACCGCGGCCGACCTGCGCGGCGTCGTCGTCGGCTCCGACACCCCGGCCACCGGAACCTGGGCCTCGTCCGATCCCGACTTGAACCAGCTTTTCTCCAACATCGTCTGGGGCCAGCGCAGCAATTTCCTGAGCGTGCCGACCGACTGCCCGCAGCGCGACGAGCGCCTGGGCTGGATGGGCGACGCGCAGGTGTTCGCGCCCACCGCCGCGCGCAACGCCGACGTCGCCGGATTCTTCACCAAGTGGCTGGTGGACGTGGACGACGCCCAGGGGCCCAAGGGCGAATTCTCCACGGTGTCGCCGCGGGCCAACCAGAACAATTCCTGGCCGGTCTGGGGCGACGCCGGCGTGATCGTTCCGTGGGCCATGTACACCGCGTATGGCGACACCGCGTTTCTGGCCGCCAATTACGCCCCCATGGCCCGCTGGGTCGATTATTGCCGGAGCGTCGCCAAGGACCTGATCCTGACCGGCGGGGTGGGCGACCACCTCGCCCCGCGGGTGACCCCGACCGGCATCGTCGACACGGCCTACTTCGCCAACTCGGCCCGGATCGTCGCGCAAGCGGCGCGGCTGCTGGGCCGGACGCAGGACGCGCAGCGCTATGGCGAGCTCCACGACCAGATTGTCGCCGCTTTCAACCGTGCCTTCGTCGGCCCGGACGGATCCATCACGGCGGTGGGCGGCCTGCGGGGATTTCGCGGCGGCGCGGCACCGGCCGCCCCCTCGGACGGCGCGCGCACCGGCAACACCCAAACCGCCTATATCCTGGCGCTGCAGTTCGGCCTCCTCCCGGAAGCCCTCCGGCCGGTCGTCGCCCGGCGCCTGGCCGACGATGTGACCCGCAACGGCTGCTTGACGACCGGCTTTGTGGGCGTCGGCCTGATCTGCCCGACCCTGACGCAGATCGGCCGCTCCGACCTCGCCTGGCAATTGGTGCTCAACGACCAGTATCCTTCGTGGCTTTTCTCGGTCAAAAACGGCGCGACCACCATCTGGGAGCGCTGGGATGGCTGGACCCCTGAAAAGGGCTTCCAGGACTCGGCCATGAACTCCTTCAACCACTACTCGCTCGGCTCGGTCGGAGCCTGGCTGTACTCCGGCGCCGCGGGCATCCGTCCGGATGATGCCCATCCAGGCTACAAGCATTTCTTCCTGGAGCCGCAGTTCACGTCGCGCCTTTCCCTCGTACAGGCGACCTTCAATTCGCCTTACGGCGTTATCGACTCCCTCTGGCGCGCCGACGGCGGCCACCTGGTCTATGAGGCCACGGTGCCTCCGAACAGCTCCGCGACGCTGATCCTGCCCTGGACGCCGTCGCAGGTGCGCCGGGACGGGCGGCCGCTGGCGGGCTCCGGGGCGACGACCGAGGTCAGCCTGGTGGCCGGCACGTACCAGTTTGTGGTGCCGGGGCCGGGCTGAGCGGCGCGGGCCGGGCGCCGGCCTGAAACCGGATTCGATTTTGGTGGTCTGTGGTTCACCGCGCGGTCGCCGCGCGGGACCATGCGAGGAAACCGGGTGCAGTTCGGTCGCTGGCAGGGCCAGCGGGGCGGGCGGAGTGGTCCTGATCGAAATTTACGAAGTCCCATAGTTGAAATGGGCGCCGGGATGGGCCACGCTCGCTTACCCCATGAAACCCACCCCAGCGCTTACGCGCCGATCCTTCCTCGCCCGCTGCGCCGCCGCGGCGGCGGCCGCGGGCTTGCCCCTCTGGTTTGTACAGCGGTTGCAGGCGGAGGCCGGGACGGCCGCCGCGCCGACCCCGCCGCCCAGCCCCAACGACCGGCCCGGCATCGCTCTCATCGGCTGCGGCGGCCGCGGCCGCACCGACGGGACGGCGGCCGCCAGCTACGGCGACATCGTCGCCGTTTGCGATGTCGATCAAGACCACCGTGAGGCGGCGGCCCGGCAGTTCACCCGCAACGGCCGGACGCCGGCGAAGTTTTCGGATTTTCGCGCGCTCCTCGAGCGCAGCGACGTCCAGGTGATCGTCCAGGCGACCCCGGACCACTGGCACACCCTGGTCAATCTCGCCGCGGCGCGCGCGGGGAAGGACATCTACGGAGAAAAGCCGATTACGCTCACGATCGACGAGGGCAAGCGGGCCGTCCGGGCGGTGCGCGAGCATCGGGTCATTTTCCAGACCGGCTCGCAGCAGCGCAGCGATCCGCGTTTTCGGCTCGCCTGCGAATTGGTCCGCAACGGCAGGATTGGGAAACTAAGGCAGGTGAGCGTCTTTGTCCCCGCGGGGTACCGGGGCGGTCCGTTCTCAGACGCCCCGGTGCCGGCAGGCTTGGATTGGGACCGCTGGCTCGGCCAGGCGCCCGCGACGGCTTATCAGAAGGAACGCTGTCACAATACCTTCCGCTGGTGGTTTGAGTATTCGGGCGGACCGGTGACCGACTGGGGCGCCCACCACAACGACATCGCGCGCTGGGGCATCGGCTTGGATGGGCCGACGTCGGTCGCAGCCCAGGTGCTGACCGGCCCGGTACCCGGCGGCTATAGCGCGCCGAGCGAATTTGCGGCGGAGCTCACGTGGGCCGACGGCACGCGGCAGGTGATGAAGACGACGCCGGACGACGCTTGGAACGGCAGCGTGATCAATCCCAAGGGCCAGCGCAACGGGGTGAAATTTGAGGGCGATGGCGGCTGGATCTGGGTGAACCGCAGCGGGATCGCGGCGAGCAGCGAGGACCTCCTGCACACGCCGCTGCCGGACAATGCCCTCCGCCTCGAAGTCAGCACGAACCACATGGGCAATTTCTTTGACTCGGTCCGCTCCCGCCGCGATCCGATCTGTCCGATCGAATGCGGACACCGCTCCGCCTCGATTGGCCACTTAATCGTCATGGCGCTCCGGAGCGGCCGCCCGTTCCAGTGGGATCCAGACCGGGAGGTCTGCGTCGGCGACGGCGCCGAGGCGGGCAACGCGCAGCTCGCCCGCGAAATGCGCTCGCCGTACGACTACCGCTTCGCCGGATAATCAAAAGATGGCGCCGCTGCCTGCCCTGCAATGACGCTGGCCGAATTTCGCCAATCGATCGCCGCCGGGGCCATGCCGGCAAAGCTGAGTTTGGCCCTGCAGGCGCTATGGCTGGACGCGCGCGGCGACTGGGAGCGGGCGCACGCCTGCGCCCAGGAGGACAAGGGCCGCGCCGGCTCCTGGGTGCACGCGTATTTGCACCGCAAGGAAGGCGACCTCGGCAACGCCGGATATTGGTATGCCCGCGCCGGGCGGGCGGCCGCCGGCGGATCGCTGGACGACGAATGGGCCGCCATCGCCGAGGAGTTCCTGGCCGCGGGAGATGGGCCGGGCGGCACAGACGGCCGCTGAATTCCCTCCGGTGGGCCGTGCGCGGCGGTCAGGCGCAGACCCCGACCCGATTGAGCAAAGTGCCGATCGCCTCGATCGAGATGGCGACCTCGTCGCCCTCGAGCAGGGAGAATTCGTCGGGCGGGACGATCCCTGTTCCGGTCATCAGATAACAGCCCTGGGGGAAACGGTTGGAACGGAAGAGATAGCTGCCCAATTCCCGAAAAGGGCGCCAGGACACGCTCGGGCGGCGCCACCTCCCGGCCCTGCTCGTAAGCGCGGAGAATGAAGTCAGCCGGGTCGGAGGCGGAAAAAAGCGAGTCGAGGTCCATGCCGCTCGGCAAGGCGCGACAGGCTCCGTTCCGCTCGGCGATCAGGCCGACGCTGGTGCGGTAGACTTTCATGAGGGAAGCGGATCCGACGCTTGCCGGAGTTTCGGCCCGGCGGATTCGGTTCGCCGCTCGCCGCGGGCTAATTTCCTGCGATCGGGTACCCTTGCCAAAGCCATTCGAGCGCGGTCGGATAGAGTTCGGAGATGGTCGGCCGGTCCGTGTGGCCGGCGCCGCGGGCGAAGACAAACTTGTAGTGATAGCCCTTCGCCGTCAGCACCTTGGCCATGTTCTCGTTGGCTTGCACCCAGTCGTGCAGGCCGTCCCGGGCATTGTAGTTGTCGTGGTCGCCGCATTCCAGAAAGATGCGCAGCGGCAGGGCGGGACTGTTCGGGATCAGGGTTTCATGAAATTCCCAGGCCCCGTGCGGATACTGCGGGTCGGTCGGCCACTGCTGATTGACGAACGTGCCGGAAAACGTGAGGACGCGGTGATACCGCTCGGGATGAAACCACGCCATGCTCATGGCGGCCGAGCCGCCCGAACTGGTGCCCATCGTGGCCCGACCGTCCGGATCCTTGGTCAACTTAACATTCGCGACCTGCTCGGCCCGGGGCAGGACCTCGGTCTCGACAAAGTCGCTGTATTTGCCGGACACCGTGTCGTACTCCAGTCCGCGCTCGCTGCCCTGCCCATCGCCGCCCCCGCTCGGAATGGCGACCACGATCATCACCGGCACTTTCTTCTGCGGGATGAGATGGTCGAGCACGCTGAAGGCCCGGCCGTCGCCGTCGCAGGTGATCATGACCGGCGCGGCGGTCCCGGGCACATACTGCTGGGGAACGTACACGGATACTGTCCGGGTCCAGGGCGCCGGGTGGCTGACCACGGGATTTCCGGCCGCGCCGGGCTGGTCCGGCGCCCCGGCCGGCGGCCGGTCGCGCGCGATACCCGGATAAAAGCTGCTTTCGGTCGAGCGGAGGGTGAATTTGTAGATGGTGCCCTTGGGTGCGCCTTCGCCGATTGGGCTCATCTCCGGCGCCGGTTTGTGGGTTGGCCCGACGATGAAATTTCCGTCGGCTTCGACCGGCGGGACTTGGCCGTCGGGCAGTTCGATGGCCTGGACATAACCCGGGGCATGCGGATCGCGGACGGGGGCCGGGGGACGCCCGCCGGGGCGTCTGGGCGCGGGCGTATCGGCGGGCTGGGCCGAGGCAACGCTCGCAATCATCAATAGGATCACAGCGGTCGAGAAGGGTAGCTTCATGGGTTTTTCGGGGTTTTCCGGTCGCAGGGGCGCGGCCGCCGACGGAGATGACAAGCGTCCCGCGGGCTTTTGCGAACCGAAACTTCGCCTAGCCCTTCACCATCTGGAAGCCGCTGGGTGCCGATGGGGACGCGCCGAACGCCCGGGTTGTGAGCTTGCTATAATCCGTCGGATGCTCCGAGAAGGGAGGCGATTTCCAGGGGGCCCGTGCTTGGGCCTCAGACCACTGAATTGCCGGCTGGGTTCCTGGCCTTGACAAGGGGGCAGGATCCTGAGTGGGCAAAGATGTCTGCCGCGTCGAAAACAACCCATTAAGATCCGCGATAACCGTGCCCTTGTTCGACGAGTTCATGAAGCGAACTATGCCACCACCAGGGAAGAAGGTGCGCAGGGCCTTGAATAAACGGACATCGGCTTAGATTTGGCGCACCCTGAGGGAGTCTATTGGCGTCCGGGAAACGGTTTGGATCGCGTTTGGTTCGCTAGCGTTTCAGCGTCCTTTTGAGGTTTGGTGCACTCCCGCACTGAGCGATCTCGGAACCATTTGCCGGGATTCTCCGGACTTGTTTCCGGAAACGAGGGTGGAGGATTGCCGGGGTCACCGGGATCATCTGGGACGGCGCAACGTTGTACCGCGGAGTTTCCGACTCAATGGCCACCTCGAAAGCACCCAACATGGCCTCGCGAATCCGATCTGGATCAACGTACGGATTTCGACCGAACATGAGATCAGTGGGGGGACCTGCGGAGCTCGGCTCAATCCATTTGGGCAGCCCGTCATTCTCCCTAAGCGCGAGGCAGGTATGCCTCATCCGGCAATGGAAGGCGTAGAGAAGATCGACGGATTCAAGGACCGAAAGATCTACATTTGTCAAATTGAAGCCGGCCCGGACCTGCCGAAGGGTGCTTTTGAGCGTTGGCAAGAGGGCGGCGTTGGATTTGGTAGAGCGCGTCCGTCGCCCCGCAGATCAACTTATCTCCGATGAAACGCTCGCCGCTTCTTCCGTGCGGCCAGGGTCTGTTCCTCGCCCTGGCCGTGTGCTTTTTCGTCCATCTTCGTGCCGCCGAGCCTCGCATCATCCCCGATCTCGGGCTGAGGCTTATGCCGATACCGGCGGGCAGGTTCACGATGGGGAGCCCGGCGACCGAGTCTGGCCGGCACGACGACGAGGGACCGCAGATCCAAGTAACGATCTCTCGGGCGTTTTGGCTAGGAGCGACGGACATGACACAGGCCCAGTGGCGGGAAATCATGGGCACGGACCTTGTTGGGCAGGTCCGGCGGATGTTGGCGGACGACACATTATACTCCATTGGCGGGAAACCGCAGACGCTCCGCGACTTTTATCACATGAAGAAGGACAGCGACCCCAGTGCGCTGGCCTATAACACGGACGACAATGCGCCGATCTATTGGGTGAGCTGGGAAGAGGCGGTTGCGTGTTGCCGGCGGCTTACCGAACGCGAGCGAGCGGCAGGTCGCCTGCCGGACGGATACGAATACAGGTTGCCCACCGAAGCTGAGTGGGAATATGCGTGCCGCGCGGGCACGACCGGGGCGACCTATGCGGGCGATATGGAGATCAAGGGAAAATACAACGCGCCCGTGCTCGACGCCATCGCATGGTATGCCGGCAATAGCAGTGTGGGTTATACGGGCAAAGGCATCGACACGACGAGCTTCGTTGAGAAGGAATATCCTGGCGGTATTGACGGGCCTCGCGACGTGGGCTTGAAGCGCCCGAATGGTTGGGGACTCTACGATATGCTTGGAGACGTCTATCAGTGGTGTGGTGACTGGAATTCCGACGCATTGCCCGGCGGCAACGTATCCGACCCGCCCGGCCCGACTTCAGGCTCCTTCCGCGCAGTTCGCGGCGGCAGTTGGGACTACGCCGCGCAGTTTTGCCGCTCGGCCAACCGCCATGGGGTTGCGCCGGGCCGGCGCTCTCAAAACCTCGGCTTCCGCCTCACCCTCAGTTCAGTCCGCCGAGGCATGAGCTGCGGTGCGAGCAGAGCGAGAGCCAATCATAGCGGTCATGATCCCTTTGGGTCAGCGCGCGAATTATAGGATCGCATGCACCCTGAGGGAGTGCAACTTAGCCCGGCAAATGTCGTGGTTCGTGTGTGGTTCGCTTCTTTTCCGTGCTTGGTGGCGATATGTCGCACTCAACCTCGATCCGTGGTCTGTGAATCCTAAGTTAAAACTCGCAAGAGAGTCCGCCATAGAAACCCCGGCGTGTGCCATATCTCGGGGCACCTACCCCCACACCAGTGCCGTCGTTGAGTTCATAGCTTTGGTCGAATAGATTCGTGACGTCGAAACGGAGTATCACTTCCCGGATTCCTGCGACTTTGAATCGTTGCTCCACCCCAAAGTTTACCGGCCAATAGGCGGGAAGTGTGTCGGTATTGGCTAATCCGCGGCGCATGCCGCTGCCATAGACGATGTCGGCATGCACGGTCGTACTCTGCCAGTCATACGAAGCGCCGGCGGAGCTGGTAAAAAACTGCGTCTGGTCGAGGTGGATGTTGTGGGTGTCGATGTAGGCGAGTTCATCCGTGTCGAATTCAAATTCGCTGGAGACGATGTCAGTCGCCCGATCCGAGGCCGCGGCGAAATTGGCAAAGGCTGAAAAACCACCGTGAGCATAATCG
>Ga0302320_10003882_pt1 | contig 34284 bp, 32 predicted proteins | sample Bog_T0_3_FD_202130 | JGI IMG/M metagenome (GOLD analysis project Ga0302320, IMG submission 202130) | Peat permafrost microbial communities from Stordalen Mire near Abisko, Sweden - Bog_T0_3 | ecosystem: Environmental > Terrestrial > Soil > Wetlands > Peat | place: Sweden: Abisko, Stordalen Mire...
GATCCGGCGGCCGCGGCGTTCCGCATGCTTCGCACGCAGGTTCTGCAGCGCATGAATGCCCATGACTGGCGGTCGCTCGCTATCTTCAGCGCATCTCCGAATGACGGCAAGACGACGACCGCGATCAACCTCGCGCTGAGCCTCGCCAGCGACCAGCATCACACGGCGCTGCTCGTTGACTTCGACTTCAAGCGGCCCTCGCTTGGCGCCTGTATCGGGCTCAGCCCGGAGTCCGGTGGCGACGACGTACTGACCGGAAATGCGCGGATCGAGGACTGCCTCTATCACCCGGAAGGCTTCGACCGGCTGGTGGTGCTGCCTGCGCGCGGCCCGCTGCGGCAATCCTCGGAAATCCTCGCTGGCCCGCTCTGTCGCGCGTTGATTGCGGAACTGCGCGCACGATATCCGGAGCGCTTCATCGTGTTTGACCTGCCGCCCGTGCTGACTGCGGATGACGCCCTCGCCTTTGCGCCGCTGGTCGACTGCGGACTGGTCGTCGTCGCCGAGGGGTGGACGAAGCGCAACGATCTCGTTCGCACCGTCGAGCTGCTCCACGATACGCCGCTGGTCGGCACCGTGCTTAATCGCGCAGCCGGGTCGCAGGGTAGCTACTGAGGTGGCGGCCATGTACGAGAAATACTTCGGCCTCGATGCCAGACCCTTCGCGATGATGCCGGATCCGACGTTCCTGTATCCGTCCCGCCAGCACGCAATGGCGATGACAATGCTGGAGTATGGCCTGGAGTCGCAGGCGGCATTTTCGGTACTGACCGGGGACATCGGGTCGGGCAAGACGACCCTGGTGCGTGGACTACTGCGCCGGCTCGGCACACAGGTTGTAGTGGGGCTGATCAGCAACACACATGCAGGCTTCGAATCGATCCACGGCTGGGCGCTGTCGGCGCTCGGGATCGCGCTGGCAGACCGCTCGGATATCGCCAGATACGAGGCACTCGTCGACCGCATCAGCGGTGAATTCGCGGCCGGACGCCGCACGCTCTTGATCCTCGACGAGGCGCAGAACCTGTCGCTCGGTGTCCTCGAACAGCTCCGTCTGCTGTCAAACATCAATACTGATACCGACCTCATGCTCCAGATCCTGCTGGTCGGTCAGCCGGAGCTGCGCGAGAAACTCTCGCGGCCTGAACTGAAGCAGTTTGCACAGCGCGTTTCCGTCGATTATCACCTGACTCCCCTGAATCGCACGGAAACGCATGCCTATATCCGGCATCGTCTCAAGGTGGCGGGGCGCGAGACCGAGCTGTTCCTGCCCGATGCGCTGGAATTTCTGTATGCGCGCACGGGCGGCGTCCCACGCTTGCTGAACCAGCTGGCCGACATCTCGCTGGTCTATGCATTCGCCGACCAACTGCAGCGGATCAATGCTGACCTCATCGCTGCGGTCCTGCGCGATCGCACCGGCGGCAGATCATTGCCGACGTTCGGCCCGGTGCCGGCGGCGATGCCTGGCGGCGGCGCGGCCTAGCCCTGCGGATTCCTGTTGCGCGGCATCCTGTGTCTGTTGCTTGCACTCCTGCCCGGCCAGTCCGCAGCGGAAAGCCTGACGCCGGAAAGGCTTGGCGTCATCTATAACCGCAACGACGCGGCGAGTGCCCGCGTCGCGAGATACTACGCCACGATGGCGTTTGCCGCCGGCTACCAGCCGGGCTTCTGCGAACCAGGCTGCGCGGCGACGACGCTGAATCCGCTGTACGACTCCGTCGGGTGGCTGCCCGCCGACACGGCCGGGTGGCTGCCAGCCATGATGCTGCCGAGCGGGGATGAGGCACTTGCCCGCGCGCTGGTCGATCGCGGCATCCGGTCCGATCATTCCCGGCCACGGGCAACCGTGTATCTGATCAGGACCCAGGATGCCGCCCGCAATGTCCGCGCACGGCATTACGACGATGCAGAATCTCTGCTATCGGGCCGGGTCAACGTGCGCCAGTCGTCGACGCCGGTCCAGAACCTGGCGGATCCCGCGATCGGGTACTTCACCGGCGCCATCCGCGTCGCTGAGCTGCACGGCATCCGTTTCCTGCCTGGCGCAGTGGCGGATCATCTGACATCAACCGGAGGTGCGGCGGGAAATCCCACCCAGATGTCCGCCGTGGAATGGCTGCTCCAGGGTGCCACCGGTACCTACGGGACGGTCACAGAGCCCTGCAATCATCTCGCGAAATTCCCGAACCCCGGCGTGCTGCTGGATCACAACCTGCATGGCGAGACGCTGCTGGAGGCCTACTGGAAGAGCGTTGCAATGCCGGGGCAGGGACTGTTCATCGGCGAGCCGCTGGCGCGTCCCTACGCAACCGGTTCCTGAGCACAGCAGCATGCGCTATCTGACCGTCGTTGAGTTCTGCTTTTCCGATCTGCCCAGCGGTGCTGCCCGGGTGGCCTGGGACGTCGCGCAGGCGATGCGCCGTCGTGGCCACACGGTGACGCTGGTCTGTTACTGCCCGGGGGAGTCGAGCCGCGAGGGATTCGGGACGGTGGAGGGCATCGAGGTGCTGCGCTTCCGGAAGGCGCAGCGGCCGACCTGGCACCCGGGACGGTTGCGGGCGATCGTCGATTCCGCAGCGGCCGCCTGCCGCCGCTGGCTTGCAGGCCGCCAGTTCGACGTCGTACACGTGCACTCGCCGAACCAGGGGCTCGGTGTGTGCGAAGCGCTGGGCGCAGGACCCCGCTATATCTACACGGCGCACTCGCCGATGGTCCAGGAACAGGACATCGTCTGGCGTGCGCAGGGGGCGGCCGGTCGACTGAAGCTGCTGCTGGGTCGGCCCTTGCTCGCCGGCGTCGAGCGCCGTATCTTCGCAGCTGCCGCCGGAATCCAGACGCTGTCCGCCTTCACGCGCGCGGTGCTGGACCGGGACTACGGCGTGGGGCAGAAGATCAGCGTGATTCCGCACTGGTGCGCACCGCGCCAGCCTCTGCCCGGCAGGATCGAGGCGCGCCGGGCGCTGGGCTGGCCCATCGAACAGAGAATATTCCTGACGGTGCGGTCGTTGGGGCCACGCTATGGGATCGATATCGCGATCAGGGCGCTTGGGCCGCTGACCCTGGAGTCCGGCTGCCACTTCTATATTGGCGGCAGCGGCAGCATGTGTGGTGAACTCGAGGCGCTGGCTGCTCCCTTCCGCGGCGATGAGCAGCGCATTCATTTCATCGGCCGGCTCTCCGATGACCAGCTGCAGCTCGCCTATGCGGCGGCAGACCTGTTCATCCTGCCGACACTGGCCCTGGAGTGCTTCGGACTGATCATCGCCGAGGCGCTCTGCTGCGGTTGTCCTGTACTCGGGACCGACGCCGGCGCGATCCCGGAGGCCCTGCGGCAGATTCTGCCGGATTTCATCGTGCCTGCGGGCGATATCGTCGCGCTGCAGTCCCGCGCGCGGCAGTTCCTCGATGGACGCCTGGCCGTGCCCGACCGCCAGGCACTCAGAGACCATGCCGCGCGATGCTACGACGAGGAGAGGGTCATGAAAGAACTGTTGCGGTTGTTCGGGTGTTCCGCATGACGGCGCGTTGCATGATGACCCTGTGCGGGCTTGCGGTGTGCATTCCGGCCATTGGTGCAACAGGCGAGAACACGCCGGACCGGTTTGGCTGCGCTGCCGACAATGCCACTGGCTGCTGGCAGGCGGCCATCGCTGCCGCGATGCCGTCACGGCGGGCCCCCCACTTCGCCACTGTTACGGCAACCGCCGGCAGGACCTACGTGATACGCGACACCCTCACCGTCGACTCGGCTGAGGGCGGAACAATCGACGGCAACGGGTCCGTACTGGAGTGGCGCGGGGCGCCGGACCGGCCGATGTTTCTAGCCAGCAATGTGCAGCAGATGCGCTTCGTGAACCTGCGGATCATCGTCATCACCCCGCTCGAGGCCGCGTTCGAGTTCACCAAGGCTCCCTACGGCGCCAATGCGAACCGCAACGTGGCTCCCAGCGTTAATGTCCTGGATGCGGTGCGCATCGACGGTGTCAGACTGGGCAACCTGCGTTTCGGTGTGCGCTTCAGCAGGCGCTACGGAATCGACGAGGACAACGACCAGTCGACGATCATGAACTCGGTGATCTACAACGTCACCGAAGCTGCGATCTCGATCGAGCACAGCCAGTCACAGCATCATCACTTCTATGCGGTCAAGGCCAGCGGTGCGCCCGGAAATACCCATGCAGCCTTCGTCAGGGCCCAAGGCGGCAGCTTCTCGTCGCTTGGGGGCTTCCACGGCGGCTTTGGCGCCGCGGTCTACGACATTTCGGCCGTGTACGGCACCGACCTGATTCTCGACGAGAACAGCGAAGGCAGCGCGCGATTGCTGCGGACACCAGCCGGCTCAGCCAGTTTTCCGTTCCCTGTACACCTGATCGGCGGACGCTTTGCCGTGAACGGCCTGGCAATGGACGGCAGGTTCATCGATTTCACCCGCATGGGTCCTCTCAGCATCGACGGTCTCACGATAGACGGCGTGCCACCCGCAGGCGCCGCGAGACCGGTGATCTCCTTCCTGCCGGATCCGGTTGGCGGCACCGGACAAGGCAGGCTTTCGGTCACAAATGCTGCCTTCAACGTGGCGGGCTCAGCCGCCCTGGATGTGATTGTCGCCAGCAAGGCCGCAAGGGTGCGGTCGTCCGGCAACAGCTGCGTCGATGAACAGGGCAACGTGGCTGCCTGCCGCGGCCTGGCCGAAAGCCCTTAGCGACGCAGCCCGTCGACGATCCGCAGCATCTGCCGCATCCGCTCCTGGTTGCTGTAGCCGCTGCGCAGGCAGCGCGCCCTTCCCGCTGCGGCGATTGCCTGGCGGGCGCCAGGATGCGCAAGGTAGTAACGGGTCTTGTCGATGAGCTCGGCATCGGAACTGAAGAACTCCGCCTCCTTGCCCTCATCGAACAGCGCCAGATGCTCCTCGGTCCGCTCCGCCAGCATGAACGCGCCGCAGGCGGGGATTTCCACCGAGCGGGTCGTCTGCAGATCACGGTTGCTCTTGCGCAGGAAGCAAAGGTTGATGTCGAAGCTGCAAAGAGCCAGGGCATAAGAATCACCCCATAGTGGGCGCCCCTCAAGCTGCAGCGGTCCGGCGCTGCACAGGCACCGCTCCCAGTCCTGGCCCCAGACACGCACCGCAATTCCTGCCGTCGCCATTGCACAGATCGACGCCGAACGCTGGGCCTCCCATTGCCCGATGAAGCCGACCGCACCACCGAATTCCGCGCGTTCCTGTAATGTCACAGCGACCGGCCGATGCGCCGTGGGGGCATAGGCATTGCCGACGAAATGCACGCAGCGCGCGCCGAGCCCGATCAGTTCACCGACACCATAGCTCTTGGTCGTGAAATAGATGTCGTACTGTGCAATTGCGGCGAGGAAGTGCCGCGACTGGTTGCCGGGGTTCTTCATGTCGTCGGGTGAATAGCCTGCAATCACGCATTGCGGACGCAGCGCGCGCACAGCACGCAGTGTCGCCGGCGCAATGGTCAGTCCCTTGTCGACCCACAGGACATCCGCATGATGTTGCCGTGCGGCGGCGATGATCTGTGCGTTTGCCCGGGTCAGGTCAAGCGGGCCGGCGAGGCGGCGCAGTATGCGCATCGGCAGGGACCGCTCCTGCCGATGCAATCGATCGGGGCGTGTATCGACCGTCACCACGTCGGCGCCGAGGTCACGCAGCGCCTGCATACGGTGCAGCGCTGTGCTACCTCGCCAAAGGTCACCCACGTAAAGGACCCTGGTCGCGTTGTCCGGCATGGTCAGGTCCGCAACATGGCCGATTTGATGACGGCGCGCGCCTCGAGGAGTGTCCGGCCATCCTCGCAGTAGGCCCTGCCGAACCGTGCCGCTCCATCCGACCACTCCCGGAACACGGCATCACTCATGGCGGAGAATTCCTCGATCACCGCGACCAGAGCCTCCGGGTTGTCCAGATTCAGAGCGTAGCCGGCACGGTGATGCTGCAGTTGCGTCCAGGGGGTGCGATCCGAGATCAGAACAGGGCACCCGGACAGCATGGCCTCGAGGATCACATGCCCGAAGTTTTCGCCCAGGGTCGGCAGGAAGAACAGGTCGTAGGCCGAAAGGGTCGCAATGACCCGGTCGGGTGCAACCGGACCGTGGCAGCTGACGGTGACGTGCGCAGGAAGCTGGCGAATCCTCTGTTCGCAGACTTGCCAGTACTCTGTCGATTCGCGCGTGCCGTAGATATCGAGGCTCACCGGGGTACGAACCTTCGCCAGGATGCCCAGGGCGCCGTCCAGATTCTTCATCGGCGAGAGCCGCGACAGGAAGACGATGCGCAGGACACCGGCAACCTTGGGTTGCCGCGCCGGCGCAAACTGCGCGGCCATCCGTGGCGGAAGGTCGGACGCGATCAGCACGCGGGCTCCGGCGCCCCATTCGGCGCGTATCTGGTCGGCTTCCCGCTCGTTGCTCGCATGCCAGGTCACCTCACTGTACAAACCGAGTGACCGGACCAGCCCCTTCCATCCCGACTTGCGCAGACCATGCAGCGCCAGCGCACCCGGCGCGAACTCGCCCCGCGGGGCCACCAGGGCTGGCACGTGCGGGTCTGCCAGGCCGAGGCGCCGCAGAAGCAAGGGCATGGCCACCACACAGGGATCCCAGAAACTGTGGAAGTACAACAGGTCTGGTCGAAATGCGTGCATTACCCGGCGCAGGGCCGCGGGTGAGTAGTACGGGGTTCGCAGGTACCATACCCGGATGCCTTCCACGGTGGACCATTGGCCGCTGGGAATTCCGGAATAAGGCTCGTCGCTGCCCAGGTCGCGATCGCGGGTGACTACGCCGAACTCGAACTCCTCACTCAATGCCGCGATCGCGCGCTGCAGGCTGCGAATCGGGCCGCCTGCGCGAAACCCCGGCAGGAAGTAGCTGGCAAAGCAAAGGACGCGCTTCCTGGACATGCTGATCTATGGTCTGGGCGCAGCGCTAATGTGCCAGGAGATTCAACGGGCGAACCGCAGCCGACGCGACGTCCGCCGGGACATGGGCGCCCGGCGCCGGCACGGAAATGTGGAACAGGCGCAGCATCCGGTCTCCCAGCCAGATCAGGATCATCAGGCGCACGAACACAGAGTACTGGTTCGCGATATTGTCCTCGAAGCGCACGACCAGATAGTAGGTCGACATCAGCAGCATCATGAAGCGCGGGACGGTCAATGGCGTGCGCTCGAGCAACGCGGCGCTGAGCCAGCTGAAGATCGCGCCAATGATGGCCATCCCGAGGATCGCGCCAGGCATCCCGAAATCCCAGTACAGCTCTCCGAGCTGGGTCGTGGGCACGAACGTGTACTGCGACTCGGACAGGCGGAACTCATGATTGAAGCGCTGGCCGAGTACGATGTCCGGCTTCCCGGGCCACAGGAAGCCCGGGATGAACGACTCGAAGAACCACCACAGGGATTCAGCCCCGAGCCTCTGAACCCTGCCGGAGTCCGTTCCCGCCACGATGATGTCGACGTACACCTTGCCATCGACGCGCTGGGTGAAGGATTCGAGGCTGCTGAACGCGACACCCTGCTGTGCAGACGTCTGGTGCCTTACCGCCTCCAGGTTCCTGCTGAGCGCCTGCAGTGCCTCTGCCGGAGTCTTGTAGTCATGCTCCAGCGTGATCGTCCGATAAGCGTTGAAGAACAGCAGGTAAGGGGCACCGACCAGCAGCATAATCAGGAGTATCTTCCGGCTTACATGGCCGTGGAAGAAGTACAGCCCGAGCAGCAGCAGTACCGGAATACGGAACGACACTTCCTTGGAATTGCCGATGAAGCCAAATACGAATTCGGAACCCATGACGAGGAGAAGCAGCGGCCACACCAGCCGAAGCCGATGCCGACGGGCGACAAGGTAGATCAGCATCATGCCGCCGATCGGCGAGAGAAGCCGGATGTTCGATGCGATCCCCAGCGGCAGCCCCAGGACCATCTTCGGGATATGCAACGGCGATACGTTCAGCTGGTAAGCCACCGACTCGCCAAAGCCGATCGTCCACGCGAGAATCCCGAGCGCGAGAATACCGGTGTATTGCCACTCATGGTCCAGCAATGTCGACGGCCGGCCCCGCCGCGATGCGGAGACGAGGAAATAGCCAGCGAGCAGGGCCAGTATGCCGAAGATGACGACCACATCGGAGGTCAGCAGATAACCGCGCGTCGCCTCATCGCCGACGCCGCCAGGTCCAAACAGTCCGCCGGTGCCGGAACCTGTCAGTATTTTCGTCGTGGTGTAGAGACCGAAGATTGCAAAGTAACACCACACGAAGATCGACAACAGACGATGCCGCGCGTTGTGCCGACCCATTAGCCCGGGTCCCGCGCAGATGCCGAATAACAGGATGCAGTAGCCGCATGCGCCGAAGTCCTGGCGGTTCTGCACGAGGTTTGCCACCAGTAGCACTGCCGCGTAGGCCACGCAGAGGGTGACATAGGCCAGGAGCGTACGCTTGCGTGCATGGCGCCTCACCGCGATTGGCGTCACGACATCCGGCAGGTCCATCAGGGCCATCGGGATCTCCTGCCGAATGCGCCCAATGTGGCGAGCACTTCAATCCGCACCGCTTCGCGAATCGTACGGCTGGCGAGCAGGATTCCCCCGATCATCGTCGCCAGCACGCTCACCGCCGACCCGCCAAGATGCAGCCAGGAGTGCGCCGCCGGCAGCATCCAGGCGCCGAACCAGATGACCGATGACACGACGATGAGCGCTACGGCGACCGCGCGGCCTGGTGCGGCGAAGCTCGCCACCTGCGGTGCCAATGCGTCGGGTACGTGGCTCCACAACACGAGGCACCATCCCAGCGACGACAGCATTGCGGCGACGGGCGCTCCGACCATCCCGAGCCAGCGCAGCAGCAGCACCATTACCGGGATCTGCAGTGTCGCGAACAGCGTGAAGGTGTACGCGATGAACTCGAACCGACCCGCTGCGATCAGTACGTCGTAGGCGACGAAGCCGACCGCGGATATGAATGCCGCCCCTGCAAACGCAAACGCTATGGGCGCACCGCCGAACAACCCGGGACCCACCCATAGCGTAACGAAATCCCTGTCCAGCGCCGCAGCGGTCGCGAGTCCCGCCAGTGCCAGTGCACATACTACGGGAGAAATGCGCTGCAGGAGGTCGCGGAAACGGGCCAGATTGCCTTCGCCATACAGGTGCGCCATCCCCGGCAGCAACGCGGTCGTGAGCTGGCTGACGAGCATGCTGACGGTGTCGATGCAGCGAGTGGTGATGCCGTAGACCGCCGCCGCACTGCCGCCGAGTGCGATCCCGACGAAGAACACATCCGAGCGTGTCAGCAGCTTCATGGCCAGCGATACGACGAACAGCCGGCTGGAATCGGTCGTGAGCCGACGTGCCTCGACGGCCTGCAACCGCGGTGCAATCCCCATTTCACCGATGCACACGCGGTACGCGATGGCAGCGCCTGCGAGCGCCGCGAACAGCGCTCGGGCCACCATTCCCCAGGCCAGTGAGTAGAGCCCCTGTCCCAGATACAGCATCAGCACCGTTACGAGGATCACGGTGACTTCGGCGAGGAGCTGCACCACTCCGGCGCCGACCGCATGTTGCAGACCCCGGAGCACATTGCCCGAGATTGTGGCAACGACGGCGATCGCGTTGGCAGCGACCGACAGCAGGAAACAGTCCACGATGCGCCCCGCAAGCGCGCCATCGAGGCCCAGCAGGTGCGGCAGGAACGGGGACAGGGCGGCACTGGTCAGGCTGACGACGGCTGCTATGACCAGGCAGGACGCCCAGGCCGTCCCGATGACTACCGCGAGACGGTCCCGTTGGCCGGCACCTGCCGCCGCAGCCGTACGCTGCAGGATGACTCCACCGACCCCGAAATCCGACACCAGCAGCTGCACCAGCGTGCCGCCGGTTGCCAGCCACGCCCCGTACTCCTGCGCCGGGACATAATGTAGATAGAGTGGAACGAGCAGGATGTTCCTGGCGATTCCCAGGGCGATGGTGGCATAGCCAAGGGCTGCCCCCCACGCCGTCGAGGATCGCCTTCCGGGTTGCATGGATCGCAGGCCCGCCTACGCCCCGACGAACTCGAGCGTCCGCAGCAGTGCCTTGGTGCCTGCCGTGTCGAGCCGCTCGGTGTTGTGCGAGGTGTAGTCGTCGAAGCCGGCGATGCGCGGTTCGCCCTCGACGAAGTACTTGTTGTAGTTCAGGTCGCGGTTGTCGGCCGGGATCCGGTAGTAGCGTCCGAGGTCCCCGGCCTTCGCCATTTCCTCGCGCGAGACCAGCGATTCGTAGAGCTTCTCACCATGTCGGGTGCCGATGACGCGGATATCGGTACCGGCGTTGTAGATCTCCTTCAACGCCTGTGCCAGCACCTGCAGTGTCGCGGCCGGCGCCTTCTGCACGAAAATGTCGCCCTGCCGGCCGTTCTCGAACGCATAGCGCACGAGGTCGACCGACTCATCCAGAGACATCAGGAAGCGCGTCATCGCCGGATCCGTGATCGTCAGCGGCTTGCCTTCGCGGATCTGGCTGATGAACAGCGGGATCACCGAGCCGCGCGAGCCCATGACATTGCCGTAGCGGGTCGCGCAGAAGATCGTGTCACCGGGACCCAGCATGCGCGACTTCGCGACCATCAGCTTTTCCATCATGGCCTTCGACAGCCCCATGGCATTGATGGGATAGACCGCCTTGTCCGTGCTCAGCAGAACGACCCGCTCGACGCGACACGCAAGCGCGGCGTTCATGACGTTCTCGGCGCCGAGAACGTTGGTCTGCACTGCTTCCATCGGATAGAACTCGCACGACGGCACCTGTTTCAGCGCGGCGGCGTGAAACACGTAGTTCACGCCGCGCATCGGCGCCACCAGGCTGTCGTAGTTGCGGGTGTCGCCGATGTAGAACTTCAGCTTCGGGTTGTTGAAACGGATGCGCATGTCCTCCTGTTTCAGCTCGTCGCGGCTGAAGATGCGGATCTCGCGCACGTCGGTGGCCAGGAAGCGTTTCAGCACCGCGTTGCCGAAGGAGCCCGTCCCGCCGGTGATCAGCAATACCTTGTCGGAAAACATCGTTCAGCTCCTAGGCTGTCTGGCCGGATTCATGCATGCGCCGGACCAGCTCCGGCCAGGGGGCGGCCACGTAGCCGGTCGCCGCGGCAAAGCGGCTGCCGTCAAGCGAGCGGTCCACGGCCACGACATCGTCCGGTGTGATCCCGTTGGACCGCGCATAGGCCGCGGCGATGAGTCGCAGCAGCTCATACTTGTCGATCGACGAGGAGGCAACGTGATACAGGCCGTGCAGGTCCGGCCGCGGCAGCACCCGATCGCGTATCACGGTCGCGAGCTCCACGGTCGGCAGGCCGGAGAAGATCGCACGACGGTAGCCGCGTACCGTGCCGGGCTGGGACAGAAACCACGCGAGCAGGCCGTGGTTGCCGGACAGTTCGGGTCCGATGATGGACGTGCGCAGCGTGAGGGCGTGCGGGTAATCCACTTCGCCAAGCAGCTTGGAGCGGCCGTACAGGTCCTCGGCATCCGCCGCGTCCTCCTCGCGGTAGTGGCCGCGGCTGCCGGCAAAGACGCAGTCGGTGCTGACATGCACGAGGCGTGCACCGGCGACCTGGCACAGTGCTGCGAGCCGATGCGGCAGCAGCGCATTGACCGGGATGGCATGCAGCGGATCCCTGGCATCCGCGAGCTGCTTGACCAGGCCGACGCAGTTGACGACGAGGTCGGGTCGGACGTCGGCAAAGGCCCGGATCAATGCATCGGGCTGCACGACATCGATGCCGCTGATCAGTCGCGCCCCCCAGCCAGCGGCCAATGCATGCAACAGGGCAGCGCTGCGCACGGTACCGGTCACCTCGTGCGACCTGTCCGCCGCGAGCGTGCGCAGCATCACGTGCCCGAGCATGCCGTTCGCACCCAGCACCAGTATTTTCATGACGTCGCCATTACGGTCGTAATCTGCCGCGCGATCGACGTCACCGAAAAAGCGCTCGCCGCGAGTCGCAGCGCCTGCGCGGACATGGCTCGGCGCCGCGGTTCATCGGCGCAGAGCGTCGTGGCGAGCCCGGCCAGTTCCGCGGCGGAATCGCCGACATAGGCGAGACCCACCTGTTCGATGTCGATCATCCCGATCAGGTCGTTGCCCGCATTGACCCGTGCCAGGACCGGCAGGCCCGCCTGCATGTAGGCGAGGAACTTGCCCGGAACGTTGTGCGTTCGATGCCGCGGATCCAGCGCGACCAGCCCGACATGGCACTGGCGCAGCAGGCCCGGGATCTCGGCAGGCTCGATCTCCTCGAAGAACATGACGTTTTGCAGCGCACGCGCCGCGGCGAGCGCACGCAGCCGCGGCACGTCGCTGCCGCGGCCGACGAACAGGAAGCCGATGTCCGCCCGATCACGCAGGGCGGTGGCCACCTCCAGCAGGATGTCCATGCCCTGGGCGACACCCATGTTCCCGGCGTAGATCAGGATCCTGCGGCCGGCGAGGGATGTTGCGCTGACCCGGATACTGCAGCCGATATCGGCCGCCGGGGCGAGCCAGTTGTTGAGTACCTCGAGCTGCCGCCCCGGCCGCGTCGCCCAGGCGGCGAGATAGGCGAGATTCGAGGGCGACTGCACGCCGATCACGTCTGCAACCGAGTACTGATAGCGCTCGACCAGCTTGAAAAACCAGTAGGCGAGGCCGCGGCGCATCAGTCCCATGTCCACGGCCCATTCCGGAAAGATGTCGCGCAGGATCAGGTAGCTGCGGCATGCGCGGGAGCGCTTAAGCGCACCGACCAGCAGGCCGAGAAAGATGGAGGGTGAGTACCAGATCACCGCTTCCCAGGAGGCGCTGCGCAGCGGACTGCGACGGATGCCCCGCAGGATGCAAAGCGGCATCAGCGCCTCGGCAACGGTACGCCGGACATAGCTGACGTCCTTGGTCGCAGGGCTCGCGAGCGCCAGAACCTGTACACCCCCGACCCGCTCGAGCCGCCAGGGTACAGCGGCTCCCGGGGCCGGGACGATGACGGTCACGTCATTGCCCTGCGACGCGAGTTCCTGCGCGAGGTCCCTGACTTGCACGGCTCCCGACGTACGCAGCGGCGGGTAGGCGTCGGCGATCAGCGCGATTCGCACAGCCACCTCATTTCGACCATACGGTGCGATTCACGTAGTCGACATAGCTCAGGATCACCCGCACCGCCTGTTGTGACACGCAGGGGTTCTCGTAATCCGGGATGGGGCGTGGCCGGCTGCCGACGGCGGCCTGTTGAGTCACGGTACGCACGGCGCCGAGGACGCGCTCGCGCTGCAGGCCGCACATGATCAGCGTTCCGGCGTCCATGCCTTCGGGGCGTTCGTGTGTATTGCGGATTGTGACGGCCGGGAAGCCCAGCAGCGCCGCCTCCTCGGTAACCGTGCCGCTGTCGGAGATGACACAGAAGGCGTGCAGCTGCAGCTGGACGTAATCGAGGAATCCGAACGGCCTGCTGAACACGATCCTGGCGTCGAGACCGCCGCGGTCCTGTGTTTCCAGCTGCTTGCGGGTGCGCGGATGTGTCGAGACGATGATGGGGTATCCGTAATGTGCCGCGAGCGCGTTCAGCGAGTCGAGAAGGTCCGCCAGCAATTGCGGCGAATCAATGGTCTCCTCGCGGTGGGCGCTGACGACGAAGTACCCGTCAGCCGCGAGTCCCAGCCGGTCCAGCACATCCGAGTGGCGAATGAGCGGCAGATAGTGGTCGAGGACTTCACGCATGTGCGAGCCGGTCCTGATGATGGTCTCGGGACGGATACCCTCGGCCAGCAGGTAGCGGCGCGCATGCTCGGTCAGAACCAGGTTGATGTCCGCGAGGTGATCCACCACCTTGCGGTTCAGCTCCTCAGGCACCCGCTGGTCAAAGCAGCGGTTGCCGGCCTCGAAGTGGAATACCGGGATCTTGCGTCGCTTGGCCGCCAGGATCGACAGGCACGAATTGGTGTCGCCGTAGAGCAACAGGGCATCGGGCTGCTCGACCTGGAGGATGGCATCGCTGCGCTCGATCACGCGCGCGATTGTCTGCGCGGCATTCGCGCCGGCCGCCTCCAGGAAGTGATCGGGCCGCCGGATCCCGAGTTCTCCGAAGAAGACCCCGTTGAGCTCATAGTCGTAGTTCTGTCCCGTGTGCACGAGGATGTGACGGGTATGCTGTTCCAGCGCGGCGATGACGCGGCTCATCTTGATCAGTTCGGGACGTGTGCCCACTATCGTCATGATCTTCAGCATTGCGTGGCTTCCTTCGCCGGTTTCAGGGCGCAGTCGCCTCAAGCCGGCCATGTTAGGGACTCAAGTTGTCAGTTGCGTGAAGGTGACGATGAACATGTCACCGCATTGAAACAGTGAGCCTGTATCTAATGGCATCCGCGTCCGCGCGCGCCTGGGCCGCTGCGGGTGGACGCCTTCCCGGGAGAGCAACTGATGGCTTCGCCTTCGATCGATCACGGCGCGACGGGCGGCACCGTCTGGCGCCTGTCCTGGGGACTGCTGGCGGCGGTGGCCGGAGCGGGGCTGATCAGCTTGCTGCCGTTCTGGAACGGCCTGACCCAGATGTGGCAGTTCTGGATCGACTTCCCGGAGTACAGCCACTGCCTGCTGATCCCGCCGGTCGCGGCATTTCTGCTGTGGCAGCAGAAGGACCGGCTGGAACAGGTCCGCTTCGACGGCAGCTGGTGGGGAGTTGTGCTGGTGATCGCCGGCGGGGGGTTGTTGCTGGCCGGACAGCTCGGGACGGTGTACACCCTGGTGCAGTACGCCTACCTGGTCACCCTGGACGGCCTGGTCCTGTCATTCCTTGGCGTGGCCGCGTTCCGCATCGTCGCCGTTCCGCTGCTGATCCTGTGGCTCATGGTGCCGCTGCCGACGTTCTTCCTGTACAACCTGTCAGCCAAGCTGCAGCTGCTGTCCTCGCAGATCGGCGTGTTCGTCATCCGCCTCTTTGATATAAGCGTTTTCCTCGAAGGAAATGTCATCGATCTCGGCGGCTACCGGTTGCAGGTGGCCGAGGCCTGCAGCGGCCTGCGCTACCTGTTCCCGCTGATGACCCTGGGCTTCCTGATCGCTTATTTCTACAAGGGCGCGAGCTGGAAGCGCATCGTGCTGTTTGTCTCCAGCGTGCCCATAACCGTGCTCATGAACAGCATCCGCGTCGGCGTCATCGGTGTGACCGTCGAGCACTGGGGCATCGCGATGGCGGAGGGGTTCCTCCACGAGTTTCAGGGCTGGATGGTTTTCATGGTGAGCGCCGCGCTGATGCTCGGCGAAGTCGTCCTGCTGAACGGGGTCGGGCACGAGAAAGGCAGCTGGAGGCAGTTGTTCGGCATCGAGCTGCCGGCGCCGACACCGGGCGATGTGCTGCTGCGCAGGCGGGAGGTGCCGCAGAGCTTCCTGGTGGCCTTCCTGCTTCTCGCTGCCCTGGCCCTTGCGGCCTGGGCCACGCCGCGGCCGACGGAGGTCGTGCCGCAGCGCACTGCATTCGTGGAGTTCCCGCTCGAGCTGGGTCAGTGGCACGGGCGTCGCGAGTCGCTGGATGCAGTGTTCACGGACCAGCTGCAGCTGGACGACTATGTGCTCGCGAATTACGCCACCGGCCAGGGCGGCCCGGTGAATTTCTACGTATCCTGGTACAACTCGCAGCGCAAGGGCGAGGCTGTGCATTCACCGCGAGCGTGCCTGCCCGGTGGCGGCTGGCAGATCCGCGGTTTCAACCACCGCAGCCTCGATGGGGTCACCGTGGGCGGCAAACCGCTGCGCGTGAATCGCGCGGTCGTCGAGCTCGGCAATCAGCGCGAACTCGTCTACTACTGGTTTCAGCAGCGCGGCCGCATCATCGACAACGAGTTTGCGGTCAAGTGGTACCTGTTCCTCGATGCGCTGACGCGTCACCGCACCGATGGCGCGATGGTGCGGCTCATCACGGCTTATACCGTTGCAGACGGCGACGACCGCGCCGACGCGAGGCTGGTCGACTTCGCGAAGCAGGTTGCACCGCTCTTGCCGCAGTATGTCCCGGATTGACGATGCAGTACGTACTGCCGTTCATCCTCGCCATGGTCATCACCATGCTCGGCCTGCCGCTGTTCATGCGCCTCGCGCAGCGGTGGCTGATCGTGGATCAGCCGGGAGCCCGCAAGGTGCACGCGACGCCCATTCCGCGCATCGGGGGGCTCGCAATGGCCTGCGGTGTCGCGGTCGCGGCGATCGTAGCGATCGACCTGCAGGCGCAGGATCGCTGGCTTCTGGTGGCGGCCGGTGTGCTGGTGCTGTTTGGCGCGCTCGACGATCGCTTCGACATGGACTACCGCATCAAGCTCGTCGGCCAGATCCTCGCGGTGCTGATCGTCGTGTTTCCGGGCGGCGTGCAGCTGCACCGGATCATGCTGGCCGATCCGCTGGAGCTGCCGGCGTGGATTGCGCTCCCGCTGACAGTATTCTTTCTGGTCGGCGTGACCAATGCGATCAATCTCGCCGATGGCCTCGATGGCCTCGCCGGGGGTACGACCTTCCTGTGCCTGTGCGCGGTTGCACTGCTCTCCAGTGTAGGGGATCCCGGACACTCGACGGCGATCGCCCTGGCCTTCGCCGGGGCAGTGCTCGGTTTCCTGCGCTACAACACCTATCCCGCGAGCGTCTTCATGGGAGATGCCGGAAGTCAGCTGCTCGGTTTCGCAAGTGGCGTGCTCAGCATTCGCGCGACGCAGGGGACGTCAACCCAGGTCAGCGCCGCCGTGCCGGTACTGCTGCTGGCGGTCCCTATCCTCGACACGCTGAGCGTAATGGTTCAGCGCATCGGCGAGGGACGGTCGCCGTTCAGCCCCGACAAGAACCACATTCATCATAAGCTGCTTGCCCTCGGCTTCCGGCACCACGAGGCTGTCACGGTCATCTACGGGATCCAGGCGGTCCTGTTCGTCAGTACATACTTCCTGCGCTACGAATCGGACCTGCTGATCGTCGGCATCGTCAGCGCGCTGTTTGCGCTGACGATCGTCGGCCTGCAGGTGGCGGCCCGTCGCGGCTGGCGCCTGCATGCGCACGGTCCGGCTGCGCCCCGCGCTGCGGCCGGTGGTCCGCACTCGCTTGCGCGCCTTTCATCCCTCGGGCTGACGGTGGCGATGGGCGTGTACGCCTGCACGGTGGCCGCGGAGACCGTCTTGCTGAGCGGCGATCTGCGTGTACTGGTCGAGGCGCTCCTCGTGACGATGGCGGGGTGCGCGCTGGTGATGCGCACGAAGCCCCTCGGTTTCGCGGAGAAGAGCGCGCTGTTCGTCACCACGACTGTGCTGGTGTACCTCGATACGGTGGAGTCGCCTGCGTATCGGAGCCTGACACTGGTCGGCAACGCGGCGATCAGCGTCGCGGCTGTCACGGCGGTCCTGCGCGTCGGGCTGTTCAACGACCGGCGCTTCCAGCTGACGCCGCTGGACCTGATCGTGCTGTTCATGGCACTCGTCGTACCCAGCCTGATCGGCGGCCTGACACTACCCCACGGCGGTGCACTCGCCATCGGCAAGCTCGTCGTGCTGTTCTACGGCGTTGAACTGCTGCTCAGCCGCTGTGACGGTCGCGACGGCTGGGTGCGGGTCGCTGCCGTAGCGGTCCTGGCCGCGCTACTCATCCGCGCGCACTTGCTGCTGTAGCGCCTGTCACGGGAACGTCACCTGGCTTTCCTACACTCGGCTCCCCGGTTTCTTGGCGGAATTTCATATGGCTACACCTGTCGGGATGCGCCTGTTGGTACTGGTGCCGGTCGCGTCACTGCTGTTGCTGCTGGCGGGATGCGGCGGTGCGGAAGTGCGCAAGGCGAAGCATTTCGCGAGGGGCCAGGACTACCTTGCCGCCGGGACCTATGAAAAGGCGCGCATCGAGTTCCGCAACGCGCTGCAGATCGCACCGGCCGACAGTGAGGTGCGCTACGAGAATGGCGTCGTCGAGGAAAAGCTCGGGCGGCCGCAGGCCGCCGTGTCGTTCTACCAGGGTGCGCTCGATAGCAATGCCGACAACGTCAGCGCGCGTGCCGCGCTGGGGCGGCTGCTGCTGCTCGGCGGCCAGGCATCGAGCGCGCTCGATACGGTCCAGGCCGGGCTTGCGAAGCACCCGGACGACGCCGAGCTGCTGACGATCCGCGCCGGTGCGCGTATCCAGATGAAGGACCCGGCGGCGGCGCGCGTCGATGCGGAGCGTGCGGTACAGCTGGCGCCCGACAACGAGGACGCGATCCAGGTTCTGGCCGGCATCGAGCGCGCGGACCAGCATCCCGAGCGATCGGAATCTCTGCTGCGCGAGGCGGTCAAGCGCATCCCCGGCACGGTCGAGCTGCGCCTCGTGCTGGCGCAGCTCGAAGCGAGTCTCGGCAACAACGCGGAAACCGAGGCGCTATTGCTGGAACTGGTCAGGATCAGGCCGCAGGACAAGGCGCATCGGCTGCGACTCGCGCAGTTCTACGCGCGGCTCGACAGGAGCGATGAGGCGGAGAAAGTCCTGCGTGACGGCATCAAGGCGTTGCCGGAGGAGCGGGCGATGAAGCTGGCGCTGGTGGAGTTCCTTGCGGCCCGGCGCAGCCTCGACGTAGCCGAGGCGGAGCTGAAGGGCTTCATCGCCGCGGACCCGAAGGACTACGAGCTGCGCTTCGACCTGGCGCAGTTTTACCTCAAGGACAAGGACGCGTCGAAGGCCGAGGCGGTGTACCAGCAGGTCATCGACGAGTCGAAGCTGGAGGCGCCGGGGCTGACGGCACGCGTGCGCTATGCGGCGCTGCTGATCCAGCAGAACGATATCAAGGGCGCCGGGAAGCTGATCGGTGAGGTACTGGCGCAGAGTCCCCGGGACGATGACGCGCTGATCCTGCGCGGCAACCTTGCCCTTGCGCAGAAGGATCCGAAGAGCGCCATTGCGGACCTGCGCTCGGTCCTGCGTGACCAGCCGAACTCCCTGGGCGTGATGCGCACGCTCGCGCGCGCGCACTTCGCCAATGGTGAGCCTGCGCTCGCCGAGGAGACGATGCGCCGTGCGGTTGACGGCAATCCCGCAGACGCGCAGGCGAGGCTGGATCTGGCGCAGCTGCTCTCCGAACTGGGAAAACCCGAACAGGCGAGGCCGGTCATCGACGAACTGGTCAGGCGCCAGCCGAATAATCTGCCGGCGCTGGAGACGCAGTTCAAGATCACGCTTGCCACCAGGGACCTGGTGACGGCACGCGCCGCCGCCGATGCGCTGGTGGCGACGGACCCGAAGTCGAGTCTGGGTTACTACTATCAGGGTCTTGTCGCCGACGCCAGCAAGCATCCTGAGGACGCGCTCCGGTTTTACGATGTAGCGCTGCAGCTGGATTCGCAGGGGGCGGAACCGCTGCAGGCGGCGATGCGTGACCTGGTCATGCTGAAGCGCACGCCGGAGGCGCTGCGTCGTCTCGATGCGCTCATTGCCGGCAATCCGCAGGCGGCCTTTCCCGCCACCATCAAGGGCGATGTGCTGATGTCGGAAAAGCGGCCCCAAGATGCGGCCGCTGCATTCAGGCTGGCGATTTCCATTGATCCCGGGAACTGGGTGCCGTATCGCAACCTGGCGCTCGCGCGGTTCGCGTCGAAGGACAATGACGCGGCCCTGGCGACGCTCAAGGATGGCATCGGGCGTGCAAAGAACCCGGAGGCACTGCAGGCGGACCTGGCACGGGTATTCGAGCAACTGGGCCGTGTCGACGAGGCCGTGGCCGTCTATGATGCAGCACTCGCGCGCAATCCGCAGTCTGACCTTGCGGCCAACAATCTCGCGATGCTGCTGGTGACCTACCGAAAGGACAAGCCGAGCCTCGATCGGGCCCGGGCGCTGGTCGCGCACTTCGCGAATTCCACCGACCTTAATTTCCTCGATACCTATGGCTGGGTCATGTACAAGTACGGTGATGCCGCGGTTGCGGTCGGCGCCCTGCGCGACGTGCTGGCGAAGGCTCCGAAATCCCCGCTTTCCATGTACCACCTCGGCATGGCGCAGGCGCTCGCGGGCCAGAACGATGCCGCGCGCGACAACCTCGCCCATTCACTGCAGGCGGGCCAGAAATTTGCCGGCATGGACGAGGCGCAGGCTACGCTCGACAGGCTGGGAGCCCCGGCACCGGCTGTGGCTGCCGCGCCAAAGTCCTAGCGCCGGCAAAGGCGCCCGCCCGCCACCGCTAGAACGCCGACAGGCCGGTCAATTCGCGTCCTACCGCCAGCTGGTGGATCGACTCGGTGCCCTCATAGGTCACGACGCTTTCGAGATTCAGCATGTGGCGGATCGGGACGAATTCGGCGCTGATACCTGAGCCGCCCAGCATGTCGCGACAATCGCGTGCAACATCGAGCGCTGTGCGCGTGTTGTGCCACTTCGCCATCGAGACCTGGGATGGCGACATCGAGTCCTGGTCCTTGAGCCGGCCCAGCTGCAGCGCCAGCAGCTGCGCGGTCGTGATGCCGCGCGCCATTTCCGCGAGCCGCGCCTGGATCAGCTGGGTCGCAGCCAGCGGCCGGCCGAACATCGTGCGGCTCTTCGTATACTCGAGGAGCTGAGCCAGGCAGGCCTGCGCCGCGCCGATCACGCCCCATGCGATTCCGTAGCGCGCCTGCGTCAGGCACGACAGCGGCCCTTTGAGGCCGACGACGCCCGGCAGCCGCTGTGCATCCGGCACGACGACATTGTCGAAATACAGCGCTCCCGTCGCCGAGGCGCGCAGGCTGAACTTGTGGTGGATTTCGCTGGCGGTAAAGCCCGGCGTCCCCTTGTCGACGAGGAATCCGCGGATACCATCCTCGCTCATCGCCCAGGCAATGCAGACGTCCGCGATGGGCGCGTTGGTGATCCACATCTTCGAGCCATTGATCACCCAGTCGCTGCCGCGGCGTTTCGCGTGGGTCTTCATGTTCGCAGGATCCGAGCCGCCGTGCGGCTCGGTCAAGCCGAAACAGCCGATGATCTGCCCCTGCGCCATGCGCGGCAGGTACTGCTGTTTCTGCGCCTCGGACCCGAAGGTCGCGATCGGGAACATGCACAGGCTCGACTGGACCGACACGAAACTGCGCAGTGCGGAGTCGCCGCGCTCGAGTTCCTGGCAGATCAGGCCTGAGCTGATGGCATTGAGGCCGGCGCAGCCATAGCCCTCGATGGAGCTGCCCAGCAGCCCCATGCCCGCGAGTTCCCCGACCAGCTCCCGGGGAAAGCGCTGGTCCTCGAAGGCCTGCGCGATGATCGGCAGGACCTGTTCGTCGACCATTCGCCCGACCGAGTCCTGGACGATGCGCTCTTCCTCGGTCAGGGCGGCGCGGACGTCGAAAAGATCCAGGGGATTGAGGCTTGCGGTGGGCATCCGAATCTCTCCACGAGTTATGGCAGTCTGCTGGCCGGCCGTTCGCCGGGCGGCGCCTAGTTTACCCGCTGTCGCCGCAGGGACGCAGGGCGAATCGGTTAGACTGCCGTTTCCGTGCTTACCTGCTGTTATCACCCGGGTTATCAGGCGGGCCTGTCGCCCGAGCATCCGTTCCCGATGAGCAAGTATCCGCTGCTCCGGGGCCTTCTGCTGGCGCAGGGGATCGTCACCGCCGCCAATATCCTCGAGCCCGAGCCGATCCCGCTGCAGGCCGTCGCCCGCGTGCACACGGCGGAGTATCTGGAGAAGCTCCAGGCCGGGACGTTCAGCCCGGCCGAGATCCGCAGGCTGGGGTTGCCGTGGTCCGCGGCCCTGTGGCGCCGGTCACTGCTGGCGGCAGGCGGCACACTGCTCGCGGCGCGTGTGGCATCGGCAGGCGGGATCGCCGGAAACCTGGCGGGCGGCACGCATCACGCGTTCGCCGATCATGGCGAGGGTTATTGCGTGATCAACGATGTCGCGATCGCGATCCGGCAGCTACAGGCCGACAGCGCGATCCGGCGCGCCATCGTCATCGACCTCGACGTACACCAGGGCAACGGAACCGCGGCGATCTTCGCAGGCGATGATGAAGTGTTCACGTTCTCGATGCACGGCGAGCGGAATTATCCGCTCGCGAAGCTGCGCTCGACGCTGGATGTCGGACTTCCCAGTGGCACCGGTGACGATGAATACCTGGCGCAGCTCGACGCGCACCTGCCACGTGCACTGCAGAGCGCCAGCGCCGATATCGCGTTTTATGTCGCCGGCGTGGATGTGGCCGCGGGCGACCGCTTTGGAAAACTGCGGCTCAGTGAGGCGGGGATCCGCGCGCGTGAACAGATGGTTGTCAGCATGGTGCGCGGCCGCGGAATCCCGCTGGTGATCGTGCTGGCGGGCGGGTATGCGGCGACCCGCGAGCGCACCGCCGAGCTGCACAGCATCGTGTTCCGCGAGGCCGCAGCTTACCTGGCGGCGGTGGCAGAAGGTCACAGGGATGTCATCTTCCCGAAATAACCACCTGTTGGAATGGCTGCATCACATCCGGCGTTCCCTCGCCGAATGCACAGCCAACCAACGAGGGAGAGTGATTCGTGCACCTGATCATCCCGGCCGGCCGTCAGGGTCGCCAGTCGACCGCTGCAGTCCTTTCAATCGTCGCCATCGGCGGCGCGCTCGTTCTCGGAGCTGCTTCCGCAAACGCATCGATCGGGTCGCCGGCGGGCGGCAGTTCGGACGCCATTCTTTTCGGGGAGGTACTGAACGCATCAGGCGCCGTCGTTGCATCCTATGCGGGCGATACCGGCGTCTCGATCACGAGTCTGGCCAACGGCACCAATACCAGCAGAACGGCATTGGCCGGGGACGCGAACCTCGCGGCACTGTTCGCCGCTGATACGTCAGGGGATACTCTGTACTGGGCCGTGGAGGGAGGCCAGTACGGAGGCTCAACGGCGGCCGCCCAGATCGCGAAACCGGGCTATGCGCAGTTCGTGACCACGACCAGCGGCAACTCCCTGAGCCAGCTGTCCGGCAAGACTGCGGTCAACCTGGCTCACTGGGCCTCGGGCCTCAACAACGATGCGGCAGCGCTCAACGCCAACCTCAACGGGCAGAACTCGGTAGAGGGAGCGTCCACAGCGGCCGCCGGCCTGTGGGACTACAATTCTCCTGCTGACCTGTCCGGCTGGTATGCGAATGGTCCACTGTCCGGGAACACGTCGCTCTCGGCGACTCTGTACTACGTTACCGGCGGCGGTACGACCACGTCAAAGCTATCCACCACCGTTGCCGGCCAGCTGACGCTGAGTGCCAGTGGACTCGAGATCGCCTCCGGTTCCGCTCCCGTCCCGGACAGCTATAACCTGTCGACCCACAAGCTGACCGTCCCGACACTTGGAATCGGCAGTGCGACCTATTCAAATGTCGTGCTCACGGTCGGCAACATCGTTTCCGGCCCGTCCGGTTCCGCGCCGAACGGCAGCGAGGACAGCTACGATCCGGAGAGCCAGGACCTGACGGTGCAGTCGGTGGAGGTTGGGTCGGGTACCTATTACAACGTCGTCGTCTCGGTCAGTGCGCTGGATTCCATCGGCAGCGTCGAGGGCGGGGATTCCTATGCCGGCGGGCAGCTGACGATTGCCAGCGTCCAGGTTGGCAGCAAAACCTACACGGATGTCGTCATCACGGTCGCCGGCATCGTCGGCCTGGCAAACGGCATGCCGCAGAACGCGCTCGATATATACGAACCATCGTCCGGCGACCTGCTGATCGCCGCCGTGACCTTTCAGGGGAAGGTGTACACGAACGTGACCATCAAGGTCGGTACGATCGTGTCGGTCAATGGCAATCCATATGCCGCGACGACGGAACTTGCCGGCAGGCCGTATATCAAGGGCGGACCGAACTACCTGATCAACGGCCGCGGCGAGTAGCGTCAGCGGGCGCGGGCCCGCCGTGCCGTTCAGTAACGGAAGCCGGCCCGGCGATAGACGGCAGCGAGCAGCCACAGCGGGCCGATCAGCAGGAACTGCAGGTCCTTCAGGAACGACGGGCGCCTGCCCTCGATCGCATGGCCGATGAACTGCCCGATCCACGCCGCGACGAACAATGCCGCGCAGGCAGCGAGCAGCCGCGGTGTGCCTGCGGCCGCGAGGTCCGAGATCGACCAGGACATCAGCGCGAACACGGCGAGAGCGCCTGCGGCGAGACGCAGCGACAGACGGCAGTAGTACAGCACGGCGGCGCACAGCGTCAGGGTGGCCCAGTTCAGGGCGGAAGGCAGCGACGCGAGCGCGGCAGGCCGCGGGATGCACCACAGCGCCCCGATCACGCACCAGACGATCAGCGGGACGCAGATCCAGTGGAGCCGCTCGTTGCAGCGATTGCGATGACTGTCGCCGTAGTCATCGAGCCACGACTGCAGGTCGCGCATCGCGGCCCGCGCCTTCAGGCGGCCATCAGGCTCTTCAGCTTCGCGATGGCATTCGCTTCGACCTGGCGCACGCGCTCGGCCGAGATGCCGTACTCGTCCGCCAGTTCATGCAGCGTCGCCTTGTCATCGGTCATCCAGCGGCGCTTCAGGATGTCGCGGCTGCGCGCGTCGAGCCGCTCCAGCGCGGCGCCCAGCCGGTCGCTCGAGTCCTCTTCCCATTCCTCACGCTCGACCTCGATGGCCGGGTCCGCATTGCTGGCCGGCAGGTACATCGCCGGGGAGTAGGTGTCGTCCTCGTCGCTCTCCGGCGTCGGATCGAAGGACATGTCGCGCGCCGAGAGGCGCTGTTCCATCTCGCGCACGTCGCCGGGCTCGACGCCCAGGTCTTTCGCGACCGCATTGGTCTCAGCTTCCGTGAGCCAGGTCAGGTTCTTCTTCATCTTGCGCAGGTTGAAGAACAGCTTGCGCTGCGACTTCGTCGTCGCAACCTTGACCAGCCGCCAGTTGCGCAGCACGTATTCGTGGATTTCCGCGCGGATCCAGTGGACGGCGAAGGACACCAGGCGCACGCCGACCGCGGGGTCGAAGCGCTTGACCGCCTTCATCAGACCGACGTTGCCCTCCTGCACGAGGTCGCCCATCGGCAACCCATAGCCGAGGTAGCCGCGCGAAATGTGCACGACGAAGCGCAGGTGCGAGAGCACGAGCTGGCGCGCAGCGTCCAGGTCTCCATCCGTCCGGTAGCGGACAGCGAGCGCGGTTTCCTCTTCCTTGGTCAGGACGGGGATCTGCGAGACACGGTCGATATAGGAGTCCAGGCTGCCGACGGGACCGCTCAGGATCAGGCCGGTCGGCTTGGGTAACAAGGCTGCAGTCATCAGACGGAACCTCCTTGTGAACTGGCGACAATCATAGCACTCAGGGGGTTGGAGTGCTAAGTCCGCTGCGAGTTCACAGGTTGACATAAACTGCAACGAAAACGGGCGTTTAGCTGGGATTGATCGCCCGGATATGCTGCGACGCAGCGAACCAGGAACCCAACCAGCCGAGGAGCGCGCCGACCCCGAGGACGCTGGCCGACGTGGCGAGGTCGAGCCCGCGCAGCGTGAACTTGCTGCCATAGAGGGCGGCGAGCTGCTCGACCGGATGTGCCAGGATCGCCTGCCCGACGCCCACCAGTCCGAGCGCCAGGATCGCACCGCCGAGCCCGTACCAGGTGCCGCTGTACAGGAAAGGTCGCCGCGCAAAGCCATTCGACGCGCCGACCAGTTTCATGACCTCGATCTCGGCGCGCCGGTTCAGAATATCGAGGCGGATCGTGTTGCCGACGATCAGCATCACGCCGACGCCCAGCAGCGCCCCCGTCAGCAGCGCGATGCGGCGCACGACGTCAAGGATGCCGTTCAGCCGCCGTACCCAGTCGGTGTCGACCTGGACGGTCTCGACGTCCGCAATGGCTGCGATCGCGTTGCGCAGGCTGACCGTGCCTTCGTGAGTGCTCGCGGCGACGGCCGGCGTTACCACCAGACTGTTCGGCAGGGGATTGTCGCCCAGCGCATCCAGGGCGGGGCCGAAGCCGGAATAGTCGCGGAACTCGGCGAGCGCCTGTGCCGCGCTGATCACGCGTATGGAGGCGACGTCGCCGCGCGCCTGCAGTTCGCGACCGATGGCCTGCGCGCGCGTGAGGCTCGCGCCCTTGTCCAGATACACGGACAGGTCATAGGCGCTGGCCCAGCCGCCGGACAGCTCATGCGCGTTCTGCAGCGCGAGATGCAGGCACAGCGGCAGGGCGATGCCGATGCCGATGACGGCCATCGTCAGCAGCGCCTCGGCCGGGTGCCGGGCAATGCGTCCGAGCGAACCGATGAACGTCTGGGCGTGGCGCGCGAAGTAGGCCTCGATGCTCATGTCAGCGTCTCCGGCGCCGGCGCCGGCGCTGCAGCGGCTGCAGGTGGCGGATCGGCGGAGGCGACGCGCCCATCGCCGAGCGTGATGCGCCGGCCGCCGACGATCTCGATCAGGTGCACGTCATGCGTCGCGACGACGACCGTGACGCCGACGTCGTTGAAGCGTCGGAACAGCTGCATGATCTCCAGCGCGAGCTGCGGATCCAGATTGCCGGTAGGCTCGTCGGCGATCAGCAGCGGCGGCTTGGCGATCACGGCGCGGGCGATGCCGACACGCTGTTGCTCGCCGGTCGACAGTTCCAGCGGACGGCTGCGCTCCTTGCCGAGAAGTCCGACCTGGTCGAGCGCCGCGCGCACGCGCCGGTCGATTTCGCGGCGGGGGACCCCCGCAATGATCAGCGGCAGCGCGACGTTGTCCGCGACGGGGCGATCATGCAACAGCTTGTGATCCTGGAATACCACGCCGAGTTCGCGGCGGAACTGCGGGATCCCGCGCGGCCTGATCGAGTTCGTGTTCCTGCCGCCGACCAGCACCTGGCCCCGGGTCGGCCGCTCGAGCAGCGCGATCAGCTTCAGGATGCTCGACTTGCCGGCGCCGGAATGGCCCGTCAGGAACACCATCTCGCCGCGCTCGACGGCAAAGGAGATGCCCGACAGTGCCTCGCGCCCGCTTGGATAGCGTTTCGTCACCTGATCGAAGCGGATCATGCGTCGTTCCTGGCGTCGCTGCGCAGCAGCGCCGCGACGAAATCCTCGGCCCGGAAGACGCCGAAGTCCTCGATCTGTTCGCCGACACCGATGAAACGGATCGGGATGCCGAGCTTCTCGGCGATCGCCACGACCACGCCTCCCTTGGCCGTGCCATCGAGCTTGGTGATCACAAGTCCGGTGACGCCGAGGTGGCGGTTGAATTCCTCGGCCTGGGCGACTGCGTTCTGGCCGATGGTGCCGTCCAGCACCAGCAGCACCTCATGCGGCGCGCCCGGGTCCAGCCGCGCGAGCACCCGCTTGACCTTCTTCAGCTCCTCCATCAGGTGGCCCTGGGTATGCAGCCGCCCGGCGGTGTCGGCGATCAGCACGTCGATGCCGCGCGCCCGCGCCGCCTGCAGCCCGTCGAAGATCACGGCGGCCGGCTCCGCGCCGGCCTGTTGCGAGATGACCGGCACGCCGTTGCGCTCGGCCCAGGTCTCGAGCTGTTCGCGCGCCGCAGCGCGGAAGGTGTCGCCGGAGGCGAGCATCACCTTGTGTCCCGATGCCTGCAGCCGATGGCACAGTTTGCCGATCGTCGTGGTCTTGCCGGCGCCGTTGATGCCTATCACCAGGATCACGTAGGGGCGGATCAAGGGGTCGATCGTCAGTTCCCGTTCGACCGGCTTCAGGATCGCGACCATCGACTCATGCAGCGCCTGCAGCAGGGCATCCACGTCGCCCAGTTCCTTGCGGGCCACCTTGCGGTGCAGGTCCTCCAGTATCCGCGCGGTCGCAGTGACACCGACATCGGCCATGATCAGGCGGGTCTCGAGTTCCTCGAGGATGGCGGCGTCGATCTTGCGCCCGGGCAGGAAGTCGCGCAGACCCTGCGCGATCTTCGAGGTGCCGGCGCTGAGCTTCGCACGCAGGCGGCCGAAGAATCCGCCGCCGGCGGTTGCAGGTTCGTTCGTCATGGGTCGCACACTTTAGCGGGTATGATGCGCACGTGCCTACCTCGAGAATCCCCCCACCTGCCAAGGCTGGCCGCAACTCCGTACGCATCATCGGCGGCGCCTGGCGCGGCCGGCGCGTCGAGTTCCCCGACCTGCCCGCCCTGAGGCCGACGCCGGACCGGGTCCGCGAGACCCTGTTCAACTGGCTGCAGGGACATATCGCCGGTGCGCGCTGCCTGGACCTGTTCGCCGGTTCCGGAGTGCTGGGCCTCGAGGCCCTGTCGCGGGGAGCCGCCGAGGTCGTGTTCGTCGAGACCTCGACGGCGGCCGCGCATACGCTGCGCGCGCAGCTGCAGCGCCTCGGCGGCGAAGGGCGCGCCATGGTGCAGAGCCTCGGCGCAGCGCGCTACCTGCGCACCCCGGCGGCGCCGTTCGACGTCGCCTTCCTCGACCCGCCGTACGGCGGCGAACTGCTGGCGGAATCCCTGGCGCAACTTGCCGCCGGGCAATGGCTGAAGGAGGGCGGCCTCGCTTACCTCGAGAACGAGCGCTCGGCCGGCGTCCCGGCGCTGCCCGCGGGCTGGGAGCTGCTGAAGTCAAAGACCGCCGGCGAAGTTGCCTATCACCTGGTCAAATCAGCCGCCTGACCATGCAGTTTGCTGGAGTATCATCAGCGCCATGAAGTCCCGGCTTGCCGACCAGGCGCGACAGGATCAGAACAATGCCGTCCGGGCACTGACCCCGGAGCAGCGGCTGAAGGCGTTCCTGCAGCACAATCAATTGGTGCATGAACTGTTTCTGGCAGGGCGTGCTGCGGCCCGGATGTCCGCTGAACCGGAACTCCGCGATGCGAGCGAATGAACCCGGCCAATCGCTGCTATTGATGCTGGACGTGGCCGACGAGCTGTCCTCGCGCAACATCCCCTACGCGATCATCGGTGCAATCGCCGCAGCGGTTCACGGCGTCGTGCGCGCAAGCCTCGATGCTGACGCCATCGTCGCGTTACCGCTGTCCGGGGCGCAACGCCTGCGCATCGACCTGGAGGCTGCAGGACTGTCGTCGCAACTGCGGGAAGGCGACATGGAGGACCCGATCGCTGCGCTGCTGGCTGTCAGTGACCGGTTCGGCAACCGCGTAGACCTGCTGATGGGTCTTCGCGGCATGGATCCCGGCGTCTTCGGGCGCGCCTCCCTGGTTCCGCTGTCCGGCAGGCAGTTGCGTGTGGTGGGCCTGGAGGATTTCATCGCGATGAAGGCATTTGCTTCCGGTCCCCAGGACATCATCGATGCGCGAGCGGCAATTGCCGCCAACAGGGCGTCCATTGATCTAGAATTGCTGCGGGAGCTGGCGCGGCGCTTCGGTCGCGGCGCTGCACACACGGTGGAAATACTGCTGGCCGAATCGAAATGAACACCAAGAGAACAGCGATCTATCCGGGTACCTTCGATCCGATCACCAACGGCCACCATGACCTCGTGCGCCGCGCCGCGAGCATCTTCGACCGGGTCGTGGTGGCCATTGCGGCAAACCCCAACAAGGCGCCGATGTTCTCGCTCGACCAGCGCGTCGACATGGCGAGTCGCGTGCTTGCCGACGTGCCCCGGGTGCAGGTTCTGGGCTACAACGGCCTGACGGTCGATTTCGCGCGGGACCAGGGTCTGTCGGTCATCGTGCGCGGCCTGCGCGCGATCTCGGATTTCGAGTTCGAGTTCCAGCTGGCCAACATGAGCCGGCATCTCTCGCCCGACATCGAGTCGGTGTTCATGACGCCGCAGGAACAGTACACGTTCATCTCCTCGACTCTCGTGCGCGAGATCGCGGTGATGGGCGGCAACGTCTCGGAATTCGTCCATCCGCTGGTCGAGACCGAACTGAAGAAACACCGCCGGATCTGACGCGCCATGGACAGCGATACCCGGTTCCGGCTGCTCGACGGCTTCCATTCGGCCCATGTGCTGGTCATTGGCGATGTGATGCTGGACCGCTTCGTCTACGGGTCAGTGGAGCGGATCTCGCCCGAGGCGCCGATCCCGGTCGTTGCGGTCGATCGCACCGCCGATATGCCGGGCGGCGCCGCGAACGTCGCGCGCAACATCGCCGCGATGGGTGCGCACGCACGGCTGATTGGGGTCGTCGGCGACGACCCGTCAGCCGCGGATCTGCGCGAACAGATCGCCGCTTCCCCGGAGATCGCTGCCGACCTGATCGTCGATGCATCGCGGCCGACTACGGTCAAGACCCGTTATGTCGCCGATGGACAGCAGGTCATGCGTGCCGACCGCGAGAGCCGCGCAGCGCTTGCCGAGGACGTCGCGGCCAGGGTCATCACCGCATTCGTCCGCGCGCTGGATGGCGTCAGCGTCGTGCTGTTGTCCGACTACGGCAAGGGCGTGCTGTCCGGGGCCGTGACGCGTTCGATCATCGAGGCGGCGCGGCGCGCGAACAAACCGGTGCTCGTGGATCCGAAGGCGCAGGACTTCGGCAGGTACCGCGGTGCGACGCTGATCAAGCCGAACCGTCAGGAGCTGCAGAGCGCCTGCGGGCATCCCTGCACGACGCAGGAACAGATCCTCGCCGCCGCCCGGCATGTGCTCGGGGAGGGAGTCTGCGACACGCTGGTCGTGACCCGCGGCCGCGACGGGATGTCCGTCATCGACCGCTCGGGATCGGTTACGCAGCTGGCGACGTCGGCCCGCCAGGTGTTCGATGTGTCGGGGGCGGGAGATACGGCCATGGCCGCGCTGGCACTCGGCATTGCCGCCGGAGCCTCGGTCACCGATGCCGCAGCGCTCGCGAACGTCGCCGCCGGGATCGCGGTCGGCAAGCGCGGCACGGCCACGGTCAGTACCGGCGAGATCATCGCGGAGCTGCATCCGGCGCAGGGCGGTCATGAGCTGCAGAAGGTCCTCTCGCTGGACTCGGCGCTGCGCCTCGTCAGTCGCTGGCGCGATGCCGGGGAGAAGGTTGCGTTCACGAACGGCTGTTTCGACCTGCTGCATCCCGGGCACATCGCCCTGCTGGAGTACGCGCGCCGGACGGCGGACCGGCTCGTCGTCGGGCTCAATGCCGATGCGTCGGTGCGGCGGCTGAAGGGGCCGCAGCGACCGGTCCAGAGCGAGGTTGCGCGCGCCACCTTGCTGGCGGCAATGGGTTCGGTCGATGCAGTCGTGATCTTCAGTGACGACGAACCGCTCGAGCTGATCGAGCGCCTCGCGCCCGACGTGCTGGTCAAGGGCGCCGATTACCGCCCCGACGAAGTGGTCGGCGCCGACTACGTAACCGCGCGCGGCGGCAAGCTCATGCTGGCGCCGATCGTGCCGGGACACAGTACTTCCGGGACCGTGCAGCGCGTGGCCACGGGGCGCCCGTGAGCGGCGACGGCGACGGCGCGGGCGCGCGGGTCGCGCTCATCGATCGCGACGGGACGATCGTCATCGATCGTGTTTACCTCGACAACGCCGCCGGCCTGGAATTCCTGCCGGGTGCGGCCGAGGGCCTGCGGCTGCTGCATGAGCGCGGCTACCGCCTCGTCGTGATCTCGAACCAGAGCGGCATCGGCCGCGGCCGCATCACGCGCGAGCAGATGCAGGCGATGAATGCCCGGCTCAAGGAAATGGTCGAGGCGGCCGGCGCGCGGCTGGCCGGCATCTATTTCTGTCCGCACACCCCGGAGGATCACTGCAGCTGCCGCAAACCCGAACCCGGGCTGATCCTGCAGGCCGCCGCCGAGCTCGGCTTCGATCCGCGCGATGCGGTCGTCATCGGCGACAAGGACAGCGACATCGAGGCGGGGCGGCGCGTTGGTGCGGCAACGGTGCTGATCACCGCGGAAAAAGTCCTCGGTTCAAACGACCTCAGTGCGGATGCCGCAGCGGCGGACCTCGTCGGCGCGGCCTGCGCCGTGTTCACGCTGCGCGATCCGCCGGACCCTCAGTCCTGGCAGCTCGGGCAGTAATACGTAGAGCGCTGACCCTGCGTGACCTGGCGGATCGCAGTGCCGCAGACGCGGCAGGGCGCGCCCCCGCGTTCGTACACGAACAGCTGCTGGCGGAAATAGCCCGGCACGCCGTCGGCGTTGACGTAGTCGCGCAGCGTCGTACCGCCGATCGCGATGGCCTCGGCGAGGACCTCGCGGATGGCCTGGGCCAGGGCCGCTGCCTGCGCGCGGCTCAGTCGCTGCGCCGCGCGGGTCGGGCGCAGCCTCGCGCGGAACAGCGCCTCGCTCGCATAGATGTTGCCGACGCCGACGACGATGTGGGAATTCATGATCAGCAGCTTGATCGCGACGCGCCGCCGGCGGCTCGCGCGGAACAGGTGTTCCCCGTCGAACGCCGTCGACAGCGGCTCAGGCCCCAGGTCCTGCAATAGCGGATGCAGCGCGGGATCGGCGGATGTCCAGTGCAGGCTGCCGAAGCGGCGCGGATCGTGGAAGCGCAGCACCTGACCGCCTTCCAGCACGAGGTCCCAGTGATCATGGATCAGCGGCGGCGTGCCTGCGCCGAGGACCCGCAGGCTCCCCGACATGCCGAGGTGCACGATCGCGGTACCGGCGGGGAAGCGCAGCAGCAGGTACTTCGCACGCCGCTCGACGGCGAGCGCCGCCTCGCCGCGCACGCGGCGCTCGAAGCCGGGCTCGACCGGCCAGCGCAGGCGACGGTCGCGAACGATCACGTCGAGCACACGGCGGCCAAGCAGCGCGGACTCGATGCCGCGGCGGGTGGTCTCTACTTCGGGAAGCTCGGGCATCTACCGCCTGTGCGGCAGGGCCGGCTTATTTGATCTTCGACTCTTTGTACGGGACGTGCTTGCGCGCCACGGGGTCGAATTTCTTGGTCTCCATCTTGTCCGGATGCAGACGCTTGTTCTTCGTTGTCGTGTAGTAGTGCCCGGTGCCGGCCGTCGAGACGAGCTTGATCTTGTCACGCATGGGATCAGACCTTCACGCCCTGGCTGCGCAGGTCCGCAACCACCACATCGACGCCACGCTTCTCGATCGTGCGCAGGCCGCGCGTCGTCACGCGCAGGCTGACCCAGCGCTTCTCGCTTTCCAGCCAGAAGCGGTGCGAGTGCAGATTCGGCAGGAACCGGCGGCGCTTGCGGTTATTCGCATGGGAAACCGTGTTCCCGGTTTTCGGGCGCTTGCCCGTGACCTGGCAGACTCGCGACATGACGTTGACCTTTGAACAAGTATTGAAATACTGGGCCGCGCTTTATACCAGTATCGTCGCCAGCCGGCAACCCGGCAGGAAAAAATATATATTAAACATAGAGATACGTCAGTAGCCGAGCGCCACACCCTCGCGCCGCGGATCCGCACCTCCGGACAGGGAGCCATCGCCCAGCACGACAACGCCCTGTAATCCCGATTCCTCGTATTGACCCAGGTGCACGTCGACCCCGCGCGCATTGAGCTCCGCCACGACGCCGGGCGCGAACCTGGCCACTTCGGCCGAGAAATTGCTGCCGCGGGCGACCAGGTTCGGCAGCGCCACCGCCCTGTCCATCGGCAGCCCCCAGTCGTGGGTCGCGATCAGGGTCTTCAGCACGTAGGAGATGATCGCAGGGCCCCCCGCCGAGCCCACGGCCTCGAGGAAACGGCCCTGGCCGTCGAGCACGATCGTCGGCGACATCGCCGAGCGCGGGCGCTTCAAGGGCGCGACGGCATTCGCGGCGGGCTGGCCGTCTGGATCCGTCGGCGCAAAGCTGAAGTCGGTCAGCTGGTTGTTGAGGAAAAACCCATCGACCATGCGCCCGGAGCCGAACAGGCTCTCCACGGTCGTGGTCATCGACACCACGTTGCCCGCCTCGTCGACGATCACGAGGTGCGTGGTTCCGCCCGGTTCGAGCGTGTGATCCGCGCCGCGCGCCGGTGCGCCCGGCGGCAGTCCCGCCGGCGGAGGGATGGCCGCGGCACGCTCGCCGATCAGGGCTGCACGCGCGCCGATATAGCCCGCGTCCAGCAGCCCGGCTACGGGGACGTCGACGAACCCGGGGTCGCCCATGTAACGGTTGCGATCGGCGTAGACCAGCCGCTCGGCCTCGCCGAGCTCGACCCAGGCGATCGGATCGGCAGGGCCCCGCGTCCCGATGTCGGTGCGGTCCAGCAGCAGCAGCCCCTCCAGCACCGACGCCCCGCCCGAGGGCAACGGCGGCGTGCACACGGTCGTCGTCTGCCAGGCATGGCACAGCGCCGGCGACACAACCGCGCGGTAGCGCGCGAGGTCGTCCGTCGACAGCGAGCCTGCCAGCGGCTCCTCGTGGACCCGCCGCACGATGTCCGCGGCGATCTGCCCGCGGTAAAGCGCATCCGGTCCCTCGGTCGCGAGCTGCCGCAGCGTGGCCGCATACGCAGGATTGCGCAGCAGATCGCCCGTCACGAGGCGCGCGCCATCCGGCTT